>ERZ501005.17-NODE-17-length-87196-cov-18.179112_pt1 | contig 87196 bp, 90 predicted proteins | sample MGYA00248830_ERZ501005 | MGnify/ENA primary metagenome ERZ501005 (study PRJEB25958, sample SAMN03398565) | human skin metagenome | study: EMG produced TPA metagenomics assembly of the Human Skin Microbiome Metagenome (human skin metagenome) data set. | reverse complement strand
GCAACGGTAAGCCCCTTAGCCGATATGCTAATTACTGACAGCTTAGAGCAAGTATTAAGCGACCCCGACACCAAAACCGAACTATTAGGCGGGCTTGAATGGGGCGAATTAGAGCCGTTAAGCGATAGCACCACTATAAACAACCCGTACCCATTACACGCTTTTAGCAACGATTTACAGGCAGTCATTGAGCGGGCAAGCTATTACTATCAAACACCCAAAAGCGTAGCAGGGCAAGCGGTTTTAGGGGCATTATCTACCATGTGCCAGCCTTATGTTAACGCCCCGTTTGAACATTCACACAACCCAGTCAGCCTATTTTTACTAACAGAACTTCCAAGCGGAGGCGGTAAAACTCAAATTAACAAATACATTTATAAGGTCATTATCGAAATAGATAGAGAATTATATGAGCAGTACCAGCAAGCAAACGACCTTTACAACAACGAATTAGCAGGGCTAAAGCCAAGAGAAAAAGCCCAGTATATTGCCGATAATCCAAAACCAAAAAATCACAGTTTCACTATGGCAAGTGCGACATTGCAATATATAGCCCGCAAATTTGTTATTGAGGATAATTTAAACCTTGCTATTACAAGTGGTGAGGCTGGTAAGATGATGGGAAGCCATGCTATGAAAGCTGAAAATATACACGACACTATAGGAACATTTGCAGATTTATATAGCGGGCAAAGTATTGAATACAACACAAGCGGAAACCAAAAGGAAACGGGCAAAACAAAAGCATTTGATAGGCGGTTAACCATTGATATATCAGGCCAGCCCGCTATTTTGCGTGATGTAATCAACAATGAGTTATTAATGCAACAAGGATTTTTAGCGAGGTTCTTAATATCTTGTGAACCTTCATTCATTGGCAAAAGAAATTTTGATGATATCGAGCGGGAAACACAAAACGCATGGCATGACCCCGCCTTGTTGAAATTTTGGGATAGGTGCAAGGCATTTTATGACCGTGTACCAACTGACAACGGCAAAGGGGCAAATGGCAAGCCCGAACGGATTAATATGCCATTGGCAGGCGGGGCAATGCGTTACTTAAATGCTTATCGCCAGCATTGCGAAAACAGACTAACCACCGATTTTAAGAACTTTCAAGAAACCGCCCAGCGATTAGCCGAAAATGCCAGCCGTATAGCAACGCTATTTGCTTATTTTGATGGCTTGCCATCGGTAACTATTGAATACTTAGAAAAGGGCGTTTTATTAGCTGAATATGCCATTAAGGAATTGATGCGATATAACGACCAACAGCAAAGCACCCAAAAGAACGACAGCCAAAAGCTAATTGAATGGATTGTCAAAAAGTGCAAGGCAAAAGACTGTGACCGCCTCAACCGTACATATATTTCATGTAATTGCCCCGTACCTATGCAGAGCAACACAAGGTTATTACAGCAAGAATTGGATAACTTAGAGCATGCAGGCTATATCCAACAGCAACTAGACGGCAAAAAAAAGGTTATTTTGATTAATCCTAAATTGCTAAAAAAATAACACTAGTAGAAATGCTACTTAAACACCTTAAACAAGCCTTTAGCCCTTGCCAGTCATTGGCTACAGCTTAAGAAAGCCCAAACCTTAAGCAACCTTAAATTACCTTAGATTACTTAAACTAGCCATAAAGTAAATGTGTTTAAGGTGCAATTTAAGGTACTTAAGTAAACTTAAGGTAAGGCATTTTTTGATTTAACTTAAACGTCATGCCAGTAATAGCAAGGCTTTCAAGCAAATTTAGGTCAGTTTAAGTAATTTAAGTAGGTTTTTGACTAGTAGTAAAATTTTATAACTTCTATCAACAATCAAAGGACATTTGATTATGAGCAAATTTAAAAAAGTGTATAAAAATTCATGGGGCAAGTTTGAAGCCTTAAGACAACATTTAAACGATTGGCATAGTGAGCGGGTTAAATATGGCAAGGTTAAAGAGTAGTTAGGCAGGCAAGGCGAATAAATGGGGTATGGTTATTCTAGCTATGCCCTTTTTTATTGTGGCAGGCGTGACAAACCATAAAATATAGTCATATTGCCTAAATGTAGTAAAAACGCTACAATATTAAAATCATAAGGGGCTAAAATGACAATTTACACAATTAACCAAACAAATATATTTAGTGATTGGCTTAATGACTTAAAAGACCCTATAGGCAAGGCAGGCATAGCAATAAGAATTAAACGGGCTGAAAGTGGTAATTTTGGGGATTGTAAGCTATTACCCAGTACAGGCGGTATTTATGAAATGCGAATATTTAAGGGCAATGGCTATAGGGTATATTACGCCCAGCAAGGCGAAACGATTTATTTATTATTGATGGGCGGGGCAAAAGACAGCCAACAAACCGACATTAACAAAGCCGTGAAATTATGGCAAACCATTCAACAGCAGGATATCGCAGACAATGACAGCAACTAACCAACCTATTAAAATTAGCCGTTTTGATGTGGCAAGTTATTTAACAGATGAAGCCACCATACAAGCATATCTTAATGAAATGTTAGAGGACGGAACACCAGCCGAATTTGTGCAAGCCCTTAATGATGTAGCTAGAGCAAGAGGTATGAACGAAGTAGCCAAAGGGGCGGGCATGGGCAGAACCACGCTATATAAAACGCTACAATCTGAGAAACCACGTTTTGAAAGCCTAGCCAAAGTATTAGATAGTTTAGGCTTGCAATTACAAGTAGTAAGTAAACACGCTTAAATATATCTAATAGGGTAAATAATTACAGGGTATCGTAGATTTTACGATACCCCTTTTTCATTGTGGCAGGCATGAACGCACCACGCCCGCCCATATAGCCACGTTAAGCCATTGGACAGGCAAATATAGCACCCACACCACAGGCAAGCCATAGAAACCGCCCACGCCAAAAATGGCGAAAGGATATTTTGCCTTTTGTTATCAACCATAGGCGCATAGGTAGTTTTTCATAAATTTGTGAAAAACCTAACAAAGCCGAATTTTCGGTTTTGTAAAGTTACCGAACCTAAAAAATGAACACTACCGCCAACAGCAAGCCAGCAATAACAAGCCATTGGCAAAAAGTGAACAGCGAATTGAACACCTAACCGCCTATGGTTCAATTCAAAACCGAACACCCAGCAACAGACCAGACCGCTAATTATGGGGCATTGGTGAGAACTGAACACCAAACCGAACAGCAAAGCCGAACGATAGGCAGGCATGATTGATTTTATTTATTGTCATTGGTTCGCATTTATTGGACAGGTTCGCACCAAATGAGCCGTTATTAAGTGCGAACTTCACGCCCGCCCAAAATATTTTTTTATACTGGACAACACCGCCCACAGCTCACCGCTATTAAAACGCCTAAGCCTTGCCAGTAGTGAGTTATAGCCGTATTTGATGATATACTATTGTTAAATTTGCTTAATGATTTAGATATGGGAAAACTAGCCACCACTTCAAGCCTTAGCGATTATCCAAAGATGACGATTACCAGCGTTAAGCACATGCTAGGACAAGATGCCAAAGCAATCAGCATGAACTATCAATTTAAGGGCAAGACATACGGCTATGATGTTGGAATTACCACCTCATCATGTCATTACGGTAATTATCGCTATTGGTTTAATTGTCCTAACTGCAATAAACGAGTAGGCGTTTTGTATTGTGCAGGGCTTTATGTATGCAGGCGTTGCATTGGTGCGAACTATGCCACCCAGTTAATGCAGCCGATTGATAAACTATTTCGCAAAGTGGCAAAGATACGCCACCGCTTAGGGTGGCCGCAAGGCATAGCAAACGGACATGGCAGCTGCCCCAAAGGTATGCACCGCAAAACCTATGATAGATTAGTCAGTGAGCATGACAAACTAGCACAGCAGATTATAGGAGTAATGAGCAAATGAGATTACCCGACCTAAACGACCTTATCGCAGATTTACAGCTTGCCAAAGATATAGCGATTAGAAACGAGAACGCCAACAGCCTTGTAACTGCTACCCTAGCACAAGCTAAGTTACTTGGACTAGATAAGCCAGCGAAAGAGCCAGCGCAGCAGATTGATGTTAATGTAAGTTATGTTCAACCACTACCCGACAACCTAGCCGAATTATCAGCCACTGAACTAGCAAAACTTTATTTTGAGGTCATGCAATGAAACTAGATGATATTTTGCAGGAATTGGAAGCCGCTAGACAAATGGCGATTGAGGAAAGAAAGCCAGCGTCAATGATACAGGCAAGTATGGCAAAGGCTAAGTTACTTGGATTGGATAAAGGCGATACATTGACAATTAAACACAATGAGCCGCCAGTGTTCAACATTCAGCCAGTGCGACCAGTAACGCAATGGGAAAGAGATGAGTTTAGAGAGATAGCCAAAGAAGTTTTAGCAAAGGTTTAACGTGTCGCTTTTTTGACTGATGAACCACTACAATAATTTAGTAGGGCATTTTTTAGACATGTTAGGCGGTAGAGTTTTCGGACAAGTTAACCCTACTTTTTGCATACGTTAGGCGGGCATGATTTTTTACCCTTGCTCACTTTTGGGCAGGGGTATTTTTTTTGATGGTTACAAAAATAATTTAGGGCAAAAAAGGGCAAAAATTTTAGAAAGTGGCAACTAAACTGGTAACTAAATTTGATAATGAAATTAAGAAACCTAGTATTTTCAAGGATTTAGGGCAATAAAAAAGACTCAGTTATGAGTCTTTTTTTATTTTTTATCCAGTTTATTACGGTAAAAATTAACCAATACGACGTTTACCTGTGATTAATTCATAAATAAATAACACGATAATGGCGCCAATAACAGATAAAATTAAGCCAGTAAAACCGCCATTAGCATCCATGTGTAAGGCACTTGCAATAAAACCACCCACTAATGCACCCACAATACCTAGTACAATCGTTAATACCCAGCCCATCGCATCAGCGCCTGGCTTAATCGCACGAGCAATAACACCTACAATTAAACCCATTAAAATCATATACAGAAAATTCATCATTGTTATATCCTCATTAGCTTTTTATATGTTTGGCATGATTGCCATCCTATATTGCTTGATGAGTTCAGTTTAGAAGGTTCATTCAATAAAATATAATGTAAGATTGTAAGGTCTGTGTAACTTATGTAGCAGTATGACAAGATTTTATTACCAATGTAAAACTGTGTCAGTACCGCACTCTAACTGTTATTTCTGTGTATTGAGATAATGCTTAATTAATTTATCTTAAGACATATTGTGTTGCATTAGGCTTATATATCAAGTAATAAAAGTTATAGCGTATTTAAATTTATGTTAGTCTTGCAATGCGGTAATTAATCGACTGTGAATGCCTTCAAAGCCACCATTTGACATAATAATTATCGCATCATTATCACCAATATTTTGTTTAAGATAATGGATGATCTCATCAGTTGAATTCATCACTTGCTGATTTATCGCATCGCCAATGGCATCAGCAACCGACCAATCCAAATTGGCAGGCTGATACCAAACCACATGGTCAGCGATACTGGCAGATGGGGCAAGTAAGCCTTGATGTGTACCTAGTTTCATCGTATTTGAGCGTGGCTCAATCACCGCCCAAATCTTTCGATTAGGCATTGAGTTAAAACGTTTTTTTGCGCCATCAAGCGTGGTTTGTATCGCTGTCGGATGATGAGCAAAATCGTCATACACTTCAATTTTTCCATTAGTGTTGTCAATTGTGCCAACTAACTCCATACGGCGTTTAATGCCGGCAAAATTGGATAACGCTTCGCAGGCTTTTTCGATACTTACGCCAACATTGTAGGCGGCAGCAATCGCGACTAAACCATTATGCACACTATGTAAACCACTCATCGACCAATGAACCGTACCTTTCTCATTGTTATGTTTCACATGAAATATTGAACCATCGTAATTTTCCAGTTGAGCTTGCCACTCCACTTGGGTATTTTCAATAGATACCCGCCAAATCGGTGTCCAGCAGCCTTTTTTAATGGTATCCTCAAGGCTATCTGTACTCGCAGGCATGATGATTTTGCCGTTTGACGGTATCATGCGTACCATGTGGTGAAATTGGGTTTGGATGGCTTCAAGGTTGGGAAAAATATCTGCATGGTCGTATTCAAGGTTATTTAAAATCGCCGTAGTGGGTCGATAATGCACAAACTTGGAGCGTTTATCAAAAAAGGCACTGTCGTATTCATCCGCTTCGATGACAAAATAACCTTCTTGATGGTCGTCACGATTTTTACCAAGATAACTACTGTGTTTAAAGGCGTTTTTCAGCCGCCCATTTTGCGTTTCAACAAGCGGTACACCACCAATCAAAAACCCCGTATCAATCCCTGCATATTGTAAAATCCATGCCAACATCGTGGTCGTGGTGGTTTTGCCATGGGTACCTGCGACCGCTAATACATGACGATATTGTAAAACGTGTTCTGCGAGGAATTGAGGTCCTGAGGTATAGGGAATACGCTCATTAAGCATATATTCGACCGCTTCGATACCCCGTTTCATGGCGTTACCGACAATCACCAAATCTGGCGCAGGTTGCAAGTGGCTCGCTAAATAGCCTTGCATAATCTCGACACCCGCATCCTCAAGTTGGGTGGACATCGGTGGATAGACATTGGCATCCGAACCTGTAACCGTGTGTCCAAGGTCACGAGCCAATAATGCCAATGAACCCATAAATGTACCGCAAATGCCAAGAATATGAATATGCATGATAACGCCTGTTAAACTAAAAGAAAATTAGCAAATATTGTAAGTTAAAATCGCTGATTTATAAATTATTTATTACTGCAATAATAACCATTCAAAAAATTTAAACGTGGTTTCTGGCAACCAGTTAATATCGAGTTTTTTATGTTGTAATCGTACAAAACCAACATGCCCACCATGTTCGCTATATAATAATCGCACACTGGGTGAAATATCATGGCTGGTTGCCAACATTCCCAAGAAGGGGTCGTCTTTTGCTGTGATGATTAACGTCGGTTTTTTGATGTCTTTTAATACCGGCAAGGCAGAGGCTTGAATGTAATAATTTGCCCCTGTGCCGTAGCCATGGCGAGGTGCGGTGTATAGCTCATCAAATTCATCAATGGTTTTGATATTTTTAAAAGATTGTGACAAATTGGGGTCATTAATTTTGGTAAACGCTTTGGCAAGTAGCGGTTTTAACAAATACGGTGTATAAACTCGCTTAGCAAAAAATTTGTGCATGGATTGTGCCGAAGTGGTTAAATCAACCGGCGCAGAAATAGCAACCGCTCCCACACATTGAGCTAACTCACCTGTTTCGCCCATATAGCGAGCCAACATATTCGCGCCTAATGATACCCCACTTGCCAAGATTTTGCTGTAGCCGTACTGCGCTTTTAATAAGCTAAAAACATAGTCAGCTTCGGCAGTATCCCCTGCATTGTAGTCAACTTCAGCCGTATTTTCGATGCCGCCACAACCACGAAAATGTACAATCACCGCATCATAACCATGTGCTTTAGCATAATTAGCAAAGGCAATCGCGTAATGGCTTTCACTGCTACCTTCAAGTCCATGAAACATCAAGGCTAGTGGCTTTTGTGGATCGGGTTGATTATTGGCAAATACGAAGTCATAAGCAACTTGGGTGGTGCCTGTGCTGTCAGGATGTAATTTGCGTTGGTAATCGGGTTTGGCAAGTTTAATAAATTTTGGCAAAATTGTTTGAATGTGAGGATTTGCCATAAAAAAGGGCGTGCGAAAGGGTGTTAAGGCAAGTTCTTGAAGGGTCATAAAGCACCTAATAATTTCTTAATAGTTTTAATCGGTGCTATTTTACTGCTTTTAATACTATAAAAACGTATAAGATGTTAAGTTTTTTGATTTTTTTGCATTGCTAAACGCTTATTGTTTTAATTTTCTTTTTTAACCGTCCCATAAAAACCAATTTTTTTGGTTAATGCTTTAATAGCTTGCTCAGCCACTTCGACAGTTAACACCACTTGTTTACCATAATCAACTGATAAAATCTGTGCATTAAAATTCTCTAAACTATAACGAACAAAGGCTTCATTCGCGAAATCAGTTTCAATCATTAACACACTAAAAGGTACAAACTGGGCAAGTTGCATATTATCCACGACCGCTTGAGCGGTATTACTGTAGGCGCGTGTGAGTCCGCCTGCACCGAGTTTAATCCCGCCAAAATAACGCACCACCGCAATTAAGCAATTACCAATGGCTTTATGCTGTAACACATTTAAAATCGGCTTGCCTGCTGTGCCACTTGGCTCACCGTCATCATCAAACCCTGCCGAGGTAGTATTGTACGGGTCACCAATAATATAAGCATAACAGACATGGCGAGCATCAGGGTAAGTTTGGCGTAATTGTTCCACGTGAAACATAATTTGTTCGCGTTGGTTTACTGGATAAGCAAAACCTAAAAATTCGCTTTTTTTAATCTCAAGTGTGGCGCTACAGGGGGCAGTTAAAGTGTGATAAGTCATTTATCAAACGCCTTTGTTAAGCATTAACTAATTGACTGCGATAGCTCAAACTTTCTGTCAGATGTGCTGTTTGAATACGCTCACTTCCCGCCAAATCCGCAATCGTGCGAGCCACTCTAAGCACCCGATGATAACCCCGAGCCGATAGATTGAGCCGACTTTGTGCCATTGCTAAGATACGACTTTCTGCCTCACCCAATGTGGCAAATTGGTCTAACTCACTGGGAGAAAGCTCACTATTTAGTTTGCCTTGGCGGGCTTGCTGACGCTGATACGCTTGAATTACTCGTTCACGCACCACGGCCGAAGATTCACCTTGTTGAGCCGATTGTAAATCGCTGGCAGGCAAAGCAGGCACGGTAATCTGTAGGTCGATGCGGTCAAGCAAAGGTCCTGAAAGTTTTTCTTGATAGCGTTTGATTTGTTCGGGTCGGCAGTGGCACCGTCCTGACTTATCCCCATAATAACCACACGGACACGGATTCATGGCAGCGACAAGCTGAAAGTCGGCGGGGAACTCGACTTGGGAATTGGCGCGACTAATGACGATTTTTTTATTCTCAATCGGCTGTCTTAATACCTCAAGCACCTTTCGATCAAACTCAGGAATTTCATCAAGGAATAACACGCCTTTATTGGCAAGGGTGATTTCACCAGGTTTTGGCGATGAGCCACCACCGACTAAAGCGACAGCAGATGTCGTATGATGAACTTGGCGAAAGGGGCGAGTGCCAAAGTCATAATCGCTATTGGCAATTGAGTAAATACTTGCTACCTCTAACGCTTCGCTGTCGGTCAAAGGCGGTAAAATGGTAGTCAAGCGAGATGCCATCAGCGTTTTACCTGTGCCAGGTGAGCCGCTAAACAATAATGAATGTCCACCAGCCGCAGCGATTTCTAACGCTCGGCGGGCTTGGTGTTGCCCTTTGACATCGGCTAAATCGAGCTGATAATTTGAGACGTGATAGGATTTTTTAGGCTCGGCATAGGTAAGTTGTTGCTCGTTCAGCAAATGTTGACAGACGGTTTTGAGTGTGTCGGCTTGTAAGACATTCACGCCTTCAACCTTGACCGCCTCATGGGCGTTGTCTTTGGGTACAATTAAGGTACGTTGGTCATTTTTGACCGCTCGCGAAACTGCCAATGCCCCTGCAATGGGTCGCAAATCGCCATTGAGTGCCAGCTCCCCAATAAACTCATAGTAACCCAATACCGTTGCATCAATTTGCCCACTGGCTGCCAAAATCCCAATCGCAATTGGTAAATCGAGCCTTGCCCCATCTTTTGGCAAATCGGCAGGCGCAAGATTGATGGTCAGCCTGCGATTGGGAAATAAAAAACCCGAGTTGATAATGGCAGAACGTACACGGTCTTTGCTTTCTCTTACTGCCGCTTCAGGTAATCCCACCATCGTCACGGCAGGCAACCCTTGTGATAAATGTACCTCAACCATCACACTTGGGGCATTAAGACCCACCACAGAGCGAGTATAGACTTGAGCAAATGACATGCCATTGATCCTTTTTTAACCACTTATTTGATGAGCACGTTTCCCTAATCGCTATTAATAGCATAAAAATGCAAAAACTGCACGACAAACCTGTTGTTTTTAGCAAAAATATGCTAAACTATTGCCCTTTTTGGTGTACCTAAATTTAGCAACCGCTGGATTTGGGTCAATTAGGCTCTACTAACCACTGAACCAAATTCAATTTACTGGATTCACAGAGAGAATATTATGGTAGTTATCCGTTTACAACGTGGCGGCGCAAAAAAACGCCCCTTTTACCAAATCGTGGTAACCGACTCACGCAATGCCCGTGATGGTCGTTACATCGAAAACATTGGGTTTTTTAACCCACTGGCGCAAGGTCAAGAAGTACCCTTACGCATTAATACTGAATCATACCAAGCTTGGATTGGTAAAGGCGCACAGCCCTCTGACCGTGTGGCGTCATTATTTAAAAAATTCAGCAAAGAACAGGCAACCGCTTAATTTTTGTCAAAATTTTTTCAGCTTAAAGCAGCTTAAATTAAGTGAATCGGACGCAAGCAGATAATGAAACAGCCTATCGACACAGCAAATTTGGTTAAAGTCGCAGAGCTTAAAAAGCCCTACGGTATTCAAGGCTGGTTGTGGGTGTTTAGTTTTACCGAAGACCGTGAAGCGATTTTTGAGATGCAACCTTGGGTTATCAATACAGCGATGGGTCAAAAAAACCTGACTGTTAAAAATTGGCGAGCTCAAGGCAAGGGCTATGTGGTACAGCTCAATGAAGTGCCCGACCGTACGATTGCAGAAACCCTGTTTGGGGTCTCAATTTTGGCGGACAAAGGCAACTTATCAGACCTTAGCGATGATGAGTATTATTGGGCAGACTTGGTTGGATTGACCGTCATTAGTCAGCAAGACAATGCGGTGCTAGGACGGGTTAAAGAGCTGTTTGAAACAGGGGCTCATGCCATTATGGTGGTCGAACCGACAAGCGAGAGTGTTGATCACGAAGAACGCTTGATTCCTTGGCACAAACAAACCATCGGTGAGGTTGATTTGACCAATAAAACCGTGATGGTTGATTGGGGTCGTGATTACTAAAGTAGTGGTGTTAGGGGTTAAGTGATGTTTTTTGCGGTTATCAGTATTTTGCCCGAAATGTTCGCAAGCCTCACCGAATATGGTATCACTGCTCGAGCGATTAAGCGGCAACAATGTGAGGTGGTGTTGATAAATCCGCGTGATTTTACCACCGATAACTATCGACGCATTGATGAACGCCCCTTTGGAGGCGGTGCGGGTATGGTGATGATGGCAGCGCCTTTAGCAAAAGCCATTGACTACGCCAAATTGCTTGCTAGCGAGCATAGAATCGCTGATAATTGCCCGGTGGTGTATTTATCGCCACAAGGCAAGACGTTAAGCGAATCGGTGGTGCTGGAGTTTGGTCAGTATGACGGTCTTATTTTGTTATGCGGACGTTATGAAGGCATTGATGAGCGATTGATACAACAGTATGTTGATATCGAGTGTTCGATCGGTGACTATGTGCTTACCGGTGGTGAGTTGCCAGCGATGGTGTTGATGGATACTTTGATACGGCGTTTGCCTGATGTAATGGGGCATGACTTATCGGCGCAGCAAGACTCGTTTGTTGATGGCTTGCTCGATTATCCGCAATATACCAAGCCGTTACAATTTAACGGTGTGAGCGTGCCTAAGGTGCTTTTGTCAGGGCATCATGCCAATATTGCCAAATGGCGATTTGTTGAGCAAGCGCGCCGTACCCAAATACGCAGACCTGATATGTGGCAAGCATTTGAGCCAACCAAGCAACAATTAACATGGTTAAATGAAGCGAATTTGATGCATCAATGAGCAACAATTAACCCAACAGATTTATCCACTTGACGGATTTTAGATGCGTGTCGATTTGGCACATTGATTAATGGGAAGTATGCGATTTTGGCTTAATCTTTATCTTCAAACTGACTGATAAGCCGCTAGCCTCTGTTCCCCGAAGAGGAGTTATCTCATGAGTAATAAACATCCTTTAATTCAAGCAATTGAAAACGAACAACTTAAACAAGACGTGCCAAGCTTTGGTCCTGGTGACACGGTTGTGGTACAAGTCAAAGTACGCGAAGGCGACCGTGAGCGTCTGCAAGCGTATGAAGGTGTGGTCATTGCAAAACGTAACCGTGGCTTAAACTCTGCATTTACCGTGCGTAAAATCTCAAGCGGTGTGGGTGTTGAACGTACCTTCCAAACGCATTCACCTGCGATTGCAAGCATTGAAGTGAAACGTCGTGGTGACGTCCGCCGTGCTAAACTTTACTACCTTCGTGAGCGTTCTGGTAAGTCAGCTCGTATTCGTGAAAAATTATCAGCCCGTAAAGAAGACGCTCAAGCGTAATTTTTATCGTGGTCTTTATCTGATACTTTTACGATTTTGCCTAATTGAAACTAACAAAAGTACACACCAAAAAAAGCAAAAACCCCAAATGCATCATTTGGGGTTTTTTGTTTAATGGGTTATAGTACCCTTAATTAACCAGCCTTAATCATGGTTAATCAAGCTGTGTTCTTTGGTATCTTTCATGCGCCAATAAATCACCAGCGACATCCCAATCATAATGGTCACATAAATAAAAAACCACTCCTCGTGTCCCATGTCTTTTAGCTTTAATGCCACATATTCGGCGGTACCCCCAAACACGGTATTGGCAATCGCATAGGGCAATGCCACACCCAATGCCCGAATATGTGCCGGGAATAACTCGGCTTTGACCACTGCATTAATCGAGGTATAGCCTGTGACGATAACCAAGCCAAACATGCATAACGCGAACGCCACAAAGGGATCTTTGGTACCAGCAAGGGTATTAAAAATAAAATAGGTAAACAGCACACCCATTACCCCAAAACCAATCATCAACGGTTTACGTCCGATTTTATCCGATAATGCCCCCGCTGCCGGTTGCAATAGCATAAAAATAAATAACGCAATGGCGGTAATCTGGGTTGCCGACTCTTTGCTAAAGCCTGAGGTGTTCACTAAAAATTTTTGTAAATAGGTGGTATAAGCATAAAACGCCAATGTACCACCTGCGGTTAAGCCAATCACGGTAAAAGCAGCTTTTGGATACTCTTTAAATAAAGCCAACGCGCCCGATTTTTTGCTGGCATCGGCTTTGTTAAAGGATTCGGTTTCAAGCAGACCACGGCGAATATAAAACACAAAAAATGCCAACAATGCCCCAATCACAAAGGGTATGCGCCAACCCCATGTTTTTAATTGGGCGGGAGTCAAAATGTGTTGTAACACAATCAAGACCAAAAGTGCAATTAATTGGCCAGAAATTAACGTCACATATTGAAAACTGGAGAAAAAACCACGACGGTTTTTGCCCGCCATCTCACTTAAATAAGTGGCACTTGCACCATACTCACCGCCCACGCTGACACCTTGAATCAAACGGGCAAGCACGAGCATAATTGGGGCAAAAATTCCAATGCTGTTATAGCCTGGGGTAATCGCAATCATCAGTGAGCCTAAACACATCAAGGTAACAGATAGGGTCAAGCCTGCTTTACGTCCTTTTTTATCGGCGTAAATACCCATTAGCCATGCCCCAATTGGACGCATGATAAAACCCACTGCAAAAATCGCGGCGGCACTGAGTAATTGGGCAGTTTGGTTCCCTTTTGGGAAAAAAACCGGGGCAAAATATAAGGTAAATGCGGCATACGCATACCAGTCATACCACTCGACCATATTGCCTGCCGAGCCACCGAGGATGGATTTTAACCGCGTTTTTTGGTCGATACCTTCTATTGATTGGGCCATGTGATAATCCTTATCATTAACTTTTGCTAATTTGGATAAATTAGGTCATTGCTGGGCCGTCCAGCCTTTTGGGCGTTCATAATCTTCATTGTCCAAAAATTTATTGCGTTGCTCGGTGATAAATTTTTTGGCTGCGGGGTCAATCATACTTAGATGATTTTCATTAATCAGCATAGTTTGGTGCTCAAGCCACTCATCCCATGCTTTTTTTGAAACCGTGTTTTGCAGTTCTTCGCCCAGTTTATTGGGAAACGGTGGGGTTGCCATTTTGGGTAGCAGGGTTTTGTATTTACGGCACATGACCATGTGGTCGGCAGGATTATAAGTTTCCATAGTATTCCCTTGTTTAAGTTGATTAAATTTTAAGTCGATTACACCAATTAATGCCCCAATTTTGCCATCCGCTCACGCCCGCGCTCAATCGCCATTGTCACTTGATTGGGGGCAGTCCCGCCAATGTGGTTACGGGCATTGAGCGAGCCTTCAAGCGTTAAGTAGTCAAACACATCCTCACCGATTAACTCGCTAAAACCTTTGAGTTCAGCAAGGCTTAACTCACTTAAATCCACCCCCTTTGCTACGCCCAAGCCGACGGCTTTCCCTACCACCTCATGGGCGTCACGAAACGGTAAGCCTTTACGTACCAGATAATCTGCCAAATCTGTCGCTGTGGCATAGCCTTTCATCGTGGCGTTACGCATATTGTCTTTATTTGGGATTAAATTTGGCAACATATCAGCAAACGCAAGCAGCGAGCCTGTCAAGGTATCAATAATATCAAACAGTGGCTCTTTGTCTTCTTGGTTGTCTTTATTGTAGGCAAGCGGCTGGTTTTTCATCAAGCTCAAGAGCGTCACCATATCGCCAAACACCCGAGCGGCTTTACCTCGCACGAGCTCTGGTACATCAGGATTTTTCTTTTGCGGCATAATGCTTGAACCGGTGCAAAAACGGTCAGGCACTTGTACAAAGCCAAATTGCGCCGACATCCATAAGATGATTTCTTCACTTATGCGCGATAAGTGCATCATCAAAATACTGGCAGTGCTGGCAAATTCAATGGCAAAATCACGGTCGCTCACCGCATCGAGCGAGTTTTGACAAATCCCCTCAAAGCCAAGCAAGTTGGCGGTCATCGTGCGGTCAATCGGATAAGTCGTTCCCGCAAGGGCGGCAGAACCGAGCGGCATTTGGTTAATGCGTTTTCGCCCATCAATCAAACGTTCGCTATCCCGTACTAGCATCTCAAACCATGCCATCACATGATGTCCAAAACTGACAGGCTGGGCGGTCTGTAAATGGGTAAAACCCGGCATGATGGTGTCAGTATGCTGGCTAGCAAGGTCAAGCAAGCCGTTTTGTAGACGATTAAGCAGTCCCAAAATCACGTCGGTTTGCTCACGCAGATACAAGCGAATATCTGTCGCTACTTGGTCATTACGGCTACGCCCCGTGTGCAGTTTTTTACCCACATCACCGATAAGGGCGGTCAAACGCGACTCAACATTCATATGCACGTCTTCAAGGGCGACTGACCAGACAAATTGACCGTCAGCGATTTCTTGGCGGACTTGGTTTAAGCCATTGACGATTTTTGTTTTTTCATCCTCGCTGATAATACCACAGTGCGCCAGCATGGTGGCGTGTGCGATAGAGCCATCAATGTCTTGCTTGGCAAAGCGTTTATCAAAATTAACCGAGGCGGTAAACTCAGCGACAAAGCTATCAGTGGCTTCGCTAAAACGCCCACCCCACATGCTTGATGTGGTAGAATCGGTAGATAAATTAGGGTTCATAATGCGTCCATTGTGTTAGGTCAGTTGAAGGAAATAGTGACGATGCGTTCACCAAAAAGACTTAATCCTTTTACAAAATCTGTGGCTAGTATAACAAATGCTGACCTAACTAAGCCACCGCTTGACGATTTGGTTGAAAAAAAGCTGTTTTTCCCCACCTTTGAAAGTCGCAGCTCAATCCAGTTTTGGGTAGGGTTTGTGATATTTTTTAGTTTATTAAGTTTGTTTTCAAGCTTGGTGTTATTCCAAACTAAAAGAGAAGCGTGGGTGTTTTTTGTTGAAGCGATTACCAGTTATGGATTCATTGTGTTGTTGGTGGTCGGCTATATTCATCGTCATCGTGCCCAATTAGCACAGTATAATTATCGACAAACCGTCCAATTTTTTGGTGAAACCATCGCCGTGCTTGTTCCCATCGCCACGCTGCTATCCTCAGGTCTAACTTACCTTATCACCGGTATGATAAGAAGCTGGCAAATCTTATCAGGATTTATCGTATCTAATATGCTACTTACCGCAGTTTTTGCCGTATTATTACTGTGGGTTTTCTCAAGTCAGTACGATAAAATGCGACAACAACAAGCGATCTATCAGCAAAAACTCATTGAGCAAAATGAACAGCTCAAAGCCCGCATTACCCCACATTTTTTCTTTAATATGCTAAATACCATGCAATATTTGATAGAAACCGATACCCAACAAGCCGAAAAAATGATACAAAATGTGTCGCTACTGTATCGGGCAAGCTTTGATGAAACAAAGGAAATCGCCTTGCTCGATGAGATAGCTCTATGCCAACGTTATCTCGATATTGAACAATATCGCTTTGGCAACAAGCTAAAAGTCACATGGGAGTTACCAGAGGAAGATTTGCTTTATGACATGGTTATTAGCTCATTAACGCTGCAATTTATTATCGAAAAAATGATCGTGTCAGTGGTAGAGCTGACCACACAGGTTATTAACCTTAATATATTCATCGAGTGGCTTAACGACCTTGTGACGATTGAAGTCAGTGTTAATATCCCGGTCAGTAACTTTGAAGCAATTAGCCAAACGCTTAAAGATAATCTTAATTTTGATACCCAAAACCAAATGTTACGTCAGTATTTTGGCAAAGATGCCACCATCACTTATGACTGCTGGATAGGACAAATCACCACTTACATCCGATACCCGCTAAAAGATGCCGCCTATTGATTAAGTTAAACCAAATAGTCCTGTTGTTTAAACTAAAAATTAAAAGCAAAGTTTTTTTAACCAACACCTGCGATGAATGGTAATTTAACAAAAATTTATGCTATATTAAGTAAAATTTTGCAAGCATTTTTAATGTTAAAGGTCTTAATAAGTTGATAGGACGCGTTGTTAGCAGTTATATTTGTAATGATAAGTTTATATAAATAAATCCCATGCGCTTATCCCAATACTGCCATCGGATAATCCCGTAACTATCGAGCTAGGACAACGCCAAAGGAGTGAAACATGAGAGTTGTGGTATGTGATGATGAGCCATTGGCACGTGAGCGATTATCACGCATCGTCAGAGAAGAAGGTCATCAGGTCGTCGCACAAGCCTCAACAGGCATTGAGGCAATTAATAAAGTTAAAGAAACCACCCCAGATGTGGTGTTATTAGATATTCGTATGCCAGAAATGGATGGGATTCGCTGTGCTAAAGAACTCAATGAATTAACCAATCCCCCCGCCATCATATTTGTCACGGCGTATGACCATTATGCGATAGCAGCGTTTAAAGCGCATGCCATTGGCTATTTATTAAAGCCCGCCAATAAAGAAGAACTTACCGAAGCCTTAGCACGAGCCTCGACATTAAACTCAGCACAGCTTAATGAAATTCGCCGTCTTGAAGATCCGATGGTTCAGCTGACACGCCAACATATTGCCGCTCGTACCCATCGGGGGGTGGAGCTGATTCCATTACACGATATTTATTTTTTTACCGCTGACCAAAAATACGTGCAAGTTCGCCACAAAAACGGCACCGTATTGATTGATGAAACGCTAAAAGAAATTGAACAAGAGTTTGGTAATGCGTTTTTCCGGATTCATCGCAATGCATTAATTAATCTTGACTATCTTGAAATGCTTGAAGCGATTGACCAAGGTCAATATCAAGTTAAATTTAAAGGATTGGATGAGCGACTTGCGGTTAGCCGTCGTCATTTGCCGATGCTACGAGACAAAATACAATTTATGTAGTACCCCACTTATAGAAACTAAAATGTAAAAAAGCCTAATTGGTTTTAATTAGGCTTTTTTGGTAGGATTTTTATGCGTCCTTATCCAAGGTTTTGCTGCATAAACGCAATCATCTCATCCCAGCTTGCTTTGGCAGCTGTTTCATCATAACCCAAGTCTACGCCATTTTCAGCGGCGCGTTTGTCAGCCTCAGGATTGGTAAAACCGTGTTTTGCCCCTTCATAAACATCCACGGTATAGTCAACATCGGCATTATCCAACTCTTTTTTAAGTGCTTCGATTTGATCCATCGTGACCATACTGTCCGCTTCTCCGTGAGCCACCAGTACTTTGGCAGTAAATTTGCCTTTTTCGGCAGGTTGTTTTGGGGTGGGGTTACCATGAAAGGTGGCCACCGCTTGAAGTGGAAAGCCCTCACGCGCCATATCAAGGGCAATTTTACCACCAAAACAAAAGCCAATGGCACCCAGTCGTTTGCCATCTACCGCTTCTAAGTCAGTAAAATCTTTGAGAATTAATCGACAACGCGCCATGAGCATCTCTTGGTCTGCAAGCATTTGGTTCATCCACTCATTGGCCTGATTAGCGTCGGCGGTCAGTTTGCCTTCACCATAAATATCCATCGCCACAGCAGCAAAGCCCGCTTCTGCCAAACGCTCGGTTACTTTTTGGGGGAACTGAACCATACCCCACCATTCGGGGGCGACTAAAATGGCTGGGGCTGGATTTTCAGGGCTGGCATCCTTTGGCAAACAAACGTAGCTTTTTAACTCAATGCCATTTTCAGTGGTAGATTCAAGTTGTAGAATTTGGATATTCATTATTTTTCCTTGTTATTTTGTGTTGGATTAAGATCGATGAACTAAGAATGGTTAAAATCAATCGATGATTTTAAACCGTTACTTTATAATGATTTGGCGGTTTTTTCCGCTATAATAGTGTAAATTTTTTGCTTAAAGAAGTATCATGATGACGAATTTACGTCCACAGTTTTGGCAGCGTTTTGGGTTGGATGAGTTAACAACTGCGGAGTGGGAGGCTTTGTGTGATGGCTGTGGGGCGTGTTGTTTGATAAAATTTAAGGACGATGAGACCGATGTGGTCGACTATACAGACGTTGCTTGTCGGCTGCTTAATTGTCAAACGGCTGCTTGTCGTCATTATCCCACTCGGCGTAGTTTTGTACCCGATTGTATCAGTTTAACCCCGCAAAATATCAGCCAAATGTATTGGCTGCCTAAAACCTGTGCTTATAAACGTTTATACCTTGGTAAGCCCCTACCTGACTGGCACCCGCTGATCACAGGGGATAGGGCGTTGAGTGAGCAACGGATGCAAGAAAAATCCATCAGTATCGCCGGTCGCTGCGTGTCAGAATTACAAGTGAATGAATACGAGCAAGAACAACGCATTATTCATTGGATTGAACAATAAGAACAGCGCGTGATGGTTGAACTAAAACTTGGTTAAAAAAATATCATTGCAATCATCATGGGGTTAAGGTAAGGTAAAAATAACTGTTGCCATAAGAGGACATCGTCTCAATGTCAGACGACAAGTCAAGCCCGTCAAACCGCCCATCGCATCAAAACCAGTCAGGGAATAGCTGGTCTCGCGGGTTAAAGCGTTGGCTATCCACCGCCCCTGAGACACGAGATGAGCTGGTCAAGCTTCTTCATGATTCCCGCCAACTACTTGAACCTGATACGGTCGATATGCTCGAAGGGGTACTCGACTTACCTGCTACCAAAATTCATGACATCATGACGCCCATTAGCCAAGTGGTGGCATTTTATGAATGTCAGCCATTATCGGAAATTATGGATAAACATATGGATGGCACGCACTCTCGCTATCCTGTATTTGCCAGTAATGGTAACGGAAATGATGATGTTCTCGGAATTTTACTTGCCAAAGACTTGATTCCGATCTTGGTTAAAAAAGCCCGAGGCGAAGTACTAGCTGACTTTGATATTCGCTCACTGTTACGCCAGCCCATTTTTATTAGCGAAACCGCGCGTGCCGATAGCCTACTGCGGCTGTTACAAAAAAGCCAAATGCACATGGCAATCGTGATAGATGAGTTTGGTAATACCGCAGGCGTGGTGACGATGGAAGATTTGCTCGAAGAAATTGTTGGGGATATCGAAGATGAACACGATAATATTGAAGAAGATTTAGGGTTAAATAACATCGTACCTGTCCCTCACAAACCAGACACATGGCTTGTCCAATCCATTACCCCTATCCAAGACTGTAATGACCAGCTTGGTACGAATTTTGATGATAGCGAAGTGGCAAGTATGGGCGGTTTGGTGATGCAAAAACTAGGCCAAGTCAATGATGTCCTTGGACAAACTGTCTATATTGAGCACTGTAAATTAACGGTATTGTCAGCCGATGAGCGTATTATACAAGAAATTGAGCTTGTGACAGGGTATAATTCACCGTCATAATTGCTCGATCTCACAGGTTTTTTCCTCATGCGTCTTACTACCCAATCGCTCAAACAACAGCTGTTATCCCAGTCGCACCTTAGCCAAGGCAGCGATAAATTTTCTTCGCCCCCATTACTGCCTCGCTTGCTAATTGCTTGGTTAGCGGGTGGCGTGTTTTTATTTGCCCTTGCCCCTTATTATATTTGGGGGGTTGCTCTACTATCAGCAATGGTACTGTATGCCTTGTTATTGCCTGCGATGTCAAATTGGCGAGCGTTTTGGCTGGGTGAAATGTATGGCATGGGGCTGTGGTGTGTCGGGGCATTTTGGCTGTTTACTTCCATTCACGAGTATGGGAATACTTCGACACCGATTGCCATGTTAATGATAGCGGTGATGGGGCTTGGTATGGGGCTGTTCCATGGCGCTTTAGCCGTTGTTTTTAATCGCTTTGTAGGCAAGCAACCGTTAAGCTTTGCGGCGTTATGGGTATTACAAGAATGGCTAAAAACTTGGTTGTTTACGGGTTTTCCTTGGTTGTTTGTGGGATACGCTTACACCGAACAACCCTGGATCACCAGTCTTGCCCCTGTATTTGGCGTATTGGCGATTTCATTTGTATCAGTATTTTTTTCGGCAAGTCTCATCGAGGCGTTTCGCAAAAAATCGCATTTTTTAATTCCTGCTGCCGGTATGTTAGTGGCAAGTGTTGTCTTATGGCTGATCGCCCCAACTTGGACAACCGCAAAAAATACCCCAAATCTAAGCGTATCTTTGGTACAAGGGAATATTCCCCAAGATGAAAAATGGCTGGTCGAATTTCAAAAACAAACCTTAGAAATTTATGCAAAATTAAGCCGGAGCGAGTGGGGGCGGGATATCATTATCTGGCCGGAGTCCTCAATACCAATGTTTCAGACCGATGCATTGCCATTTATTAGCCAAGTGGTACAAATGGCCAAGGAAAATAATACCGCTTGGTTAACGGGCATCCCTTATCTGGATGTTGCCGAATATAACCCAAACGTTGATGCCTATGAGCCATTTTATAACAGTGTGGTGGCATTAGGCGCCGACGCCAAAGGCATTTATAAAAAGCAAAATCTTGTACCTGTAGGCGAGTATATTCCATTTGAAGGGGCGTTAAATTGGGCATTACCCGACTTGTTGAGCGGATCGCTAAGCTTTCGTGCCGGTAAACCCAATCAAGCGCCATTACAAGTCAAGGGTCATCCTGTGGGGGTAGCAATTTGTTATGAAGTCGCCTATCCAGACACCACCCGCAAAAACGCCATCGGCACGGACTTTTTGGTCACAGTATCAAATGATGCGTGGTTTGGTACCTCGGCGGGACCTTTGCAGCATTTACAAATGGTACAAATGCGGTCGATCGAAACAGGGCGTTGGTTTTTGCGCGCGACTAACACGGGCGTGACAGCGATTATTGATGACAAAGGTCACATCATCAAACGTGCCCCACGATTTGAACGCACGGTATTGCGTGGTGAAGTACAAGCCCGAGAAGGCGCCACCCCGTTTATGCGGTGGGGTAGTTATCCCGTATTAGCGTTAATAAGTATTTTATTAATCGCCAGTTGGTTGGGTCGAAAGCGTCGTTAAGTGGTTAAACCAAAAAATTATTCAGTAAAATAGATAAACTTGGACAACCCCTAACCCAAAAACCATAAATCCAGTAAGGTTTTACTGTTTACTGCAAAATTTTAGTATATAATGGTTACAAACTTGCGTATAATAACCCAATCATTCTGTTTTGCTGGCTATTTTATGTTTACTCAACTGGGTTTAGTTAAATAGTAACTGTATTAAAAAATTACCAATGAGGTTTAGCATGTCTCATCATGATGAAGTTGTTGAAAATGACGTAAAAAAAGAACTAAGTACAGCGATGCTTGGCACACTGGCTTTTTTGGGCATTGTATTATTGATTGGTATTTCAGCGTTTTTACGTCCTGCAGGTCAACATATTGATGTAAAAAAACTCAATGCTGAAGTTGAAGCCAAAGCCGCTGCCTCTGCAGCCAAAGCTTCTAGTCCTGCGCCTGCTTCTACACCTGCCGCTACCTCACCAGCAGCAGCAGGCAAGGCACCGACCACCAATGCATCGGGTACTGCAACAGCGAATGCTGATACGGCAACAGGTCCGACAACCACAGTGGCAAGTCCGGATAATGCCAAAATGACCCCAGCTTCGGCGCCGACCACGACTGCCAAGACTTCGACCATTCAAGAGCGTAATGCCTCTACAGCGGCAGCCAAAGCAGAAATTAAGGAAAAAACCGGTGAAACCCCTGCTATCGCACCGCCTGTTGCTTCATCGGTCAAATCACAGGAACAATCAAAATAACTGCTTTAAGCATGCTAAAAAACCACTGACTGCCAGTGGTTTTTTATTGAGACCATAACTTTAGCAAGGTTATGTATTAAATATCGCTTTAGCGATACGAAAGGTATTGCAATGGGCCTCGACCACTTCATTGATATTTTGTGAATACCCCCCGCCCATTACCACAGCGACAGGAATATTGTGGGCTTTGGCTTGCGTAAGCACATACGCGTCACGCCTGGCACAGCCCTCATGCGTGAGGGCAAGTTTGCCCAGTTTATCACTTGCCAATACGTCCACCGCGGATTGATAAAACATCATATCGGGTTTAATCTGCTCAATCAGCCTTGGCAAGGTCTCTGCCAAAATCGCCAAATATGTAGCGTCGTCTGTGTCATTGGGCAAATCAATGTCTAAATCTGAGGCTTGTTTGCGAAAGGGATAATTTTTTGCCCCATGCATGCTAAAGGTAAATACTCGAGGCTCATTTGCCATCAAGTGCGCCGTGCCATTGCCTTGGTGCACGTCCAAATCCACGGTCAAAATCTGTCGAGCTTGTCCCCGACCAAGTAGCAAATTACTCGCTAACGCCACATCATTCAAGACACAAAACCCTTCGCCATGGTCGGCAAACGCATGGTGCGTCCCGCCTGCGATATTGAGCGATACCCCATGCTCTTTAGCAAATAAGGCACATTCATAGGTGGCATGGGCGATATAGCGTTCTCGTTCGACCAGTCTTGGCGTCATTGCAAAGCCAATCACTCGGGCATCTTTGGGCGGTAGGGTTTGATGTTTTAAATTTTCCCAATAGGCGGGCGTGTGGGTGGTTAAAATTTCTTCTTCGCTGAGTTGTTGTGGGGCAAAAAAATTATCATGGGTCAGCGTACCTTCTTTGACGAGACGCTCGGCTATCATGGGGTATTTTTGCATGGGGAAACGGTGGCGTTTGGGTACCTCGTATTTAAAAATATCCGAATAGGCGACTTTTAACATTTATAACGTCGCTCCCACCTTTCTTGCAATCGCAATACCTTCTTCAATGCTTAGCCGTATTGGGTTTTCGGGGGTATCTTGATACAAAATATCACCATCTCGAAATACAATACATTCATCCACATACAGCTGCTGCCAGTTTTCATTACAAGTGAGGGGAATGGTGGTAATCAGCGTGGCTTTATCAGTGGCATTGGTGATTTGGCTAAAATCAACGGATAACTCACTGTCAGCCAGTTTTGCCTCACCAAACGGGGCTTGGCGAGTAATAAAAAACAGCAAGCTACCTGCATATGCCAGTTGCCAGTCACCGTTACTGATGAGGCAATTAAACAGCCCAAGCTTTGCTAAATCGCGACAAAGCTGGGTCAAAAAATCAAATAAGTCGTTGTCTTTGGGTGGGTGCTTAAAGGTGCTTTTAAGCCGATTAAGCATATAACAAAATGCCATCTCTGAATCGGTTGTGCCGACAGGTTGGTAATGTACCGGCACGGCAGGCAGTTGCATGGTAAAGCCGTGTTGCAGTTGCCCATTATGAGCAAATGCCCACTGTTCGCCCCAGACTTCTCGCACAAAGGGGTGGGTATTCGCAACACAAGTGACACCCTGTGTGGCTTTGCGAATATGGCAAATCACATTCATCGCCTGAATGGGGTAGGCATTGATTAAATCTGCCACTGGTGAGCAATAACTGGGTTTGTCATCATGAAATTGGCGTAACCCTGTGTTAATACTACTGGGGCTTTTTTCAAAAAATACCACGCCAAAGCCATCTTTGTGATGATCGGTGTGCCCGCCTCGCTGCCGAAAGCCAGTGAAACTAAAGCCGATATCGGTGGGGGTGTTGCAATTCATACCGAGTAATTGACACATGCTTTTTTCTTACCTACCTTATCGTTAACTGATTGCCTAATAAAAAAGCTGAACTATCAACATGTTGCCGTTATAAGCTCAAAAATAGTTTATCATAACTGCTGTCGAACGTCATACAAGGCGGTGCGTACCCCTTCCACGATGGTGGGATGATAAAACGGCATGTCCAAAAACTGCTGTACCGTTAGATGGTTTTGGATGGCTAAGGCAAATAAATGGGCGATATATTCGCCATCGGGGGCGATAAGTGCCGCTCCCAAAATTTTACCGGTGACTTTGTCGGCATACACATTGAGTTGTCCTGCATTCACGCCCATCACCCGACTTCGACCTTGGCTAAAAAAGCTGGCTTTACCTGTGACAAAGGTGAGCTGGCCTTGGTCTTGTAATATCGTCAGTTCTGGCAAGGTTTGCCCAATTTGGGCGATATTGGGGTCAGTAAAAGTAATCGATAGAGGTACACGATCAGCGAGTTTTGCCATATTTTGTGTCTTATGTCCTTCTAGTTGCCCTGCTAAACGCCCTGCATTGTAGCCTTGGTCGCTTGCCACGTGCATTAGCGGGCGGACGGTATTAGCATCCCCAACCACAAAAATTGCGGTGTCGGCAATTTGTCCTGTCACGGGGTCAAGTTGTAGCGGTTTACCTTTTTCATCAAGCACAATGCCGATATTTTCAATCCCTAACTCTGCCAAATAGGTCTTGCGGCCGATTGCTAATAGCACATAATCCACGGTGAGCGTTTGTTGTGGTTGCTCGGATTGCTCACTATCAGCTTGATTCGCATGATAGCGAATCGTCAAGTGTTGCCCATCCTGCGACAATGCCAAGTCATCAATGGCTGCGCCTAGCACAAAGGTTAAGTTCGGTGTGGTCGAATAATTGCCCAAGATGTCGATAGCAAGGTTATTAATAACCGCATCGCTAATACCGCCGATTTTGCGTTGGCGATTGAGCAAGGTGACTGCCACGCCCAGTTTTGCCATAGCTTGAGCAAGCTCGAGGCCAATTGCACCCGCGCCAATCACTGCCAGCCGTTTTGGCAAATCAGGCAATTCAAAAATCGTGTCCGAGGTCAAAACTCGCTCACCCAAGCCTTGCCATTCCTTAGGTACAATGGGCTGAGAGCCTGTGGCAATAATGACTGATTTGGCGGCTATCAATTGCTCGTCCGAGGTATGGGTTACCTTGATAAGTATCTGCCCTGCTTCGTCTTTGCCCACAAAGGTCGCTATGCCATCAATCGCCTTGTCATCGTCCCATGCATTGACTTCATCTAAGATAACTTGGGTAAAGTAGTTGCGCTCACGTTGTACCCGTGCCATCACAGTTTTGCCATCAATCGTAATATCACCTGTCACACCAAAGGCAGCAGAATGTTTGGCGATACTGGCTCGATGGGCAGCGGCTATCAGCAGTTTGCTGGGCATACAGCCAACGGTGGCACAAGTCGTCGTCCAAAAACCGTTATTGATAATCACAACATTGTCATGCGTTTTTCGGGCTTGTTTAAAGGCAGCTTGCCCTGCCGTGCCTGCCCCGATAATGGCGACATCGACAGTGCGGGAAGGGGTTTGCATGGTGATTTCCTACTGGTCTAGAATATTTAGTGAGAATCAGTTTAAAACATTGTACATGGATTTGATAACCATAGGCGTTTATAAAAAAGACAGGCTTTTAGTTTAGTGTGCCGATAATAAAAAAGCCACGACATTGAGCGGCTTTTTTATCTTCTCACATTTAAACTTCTTTATACAGCTGTTTGCCTTCCTCAATAAATTTTTGCTTCATCGCTTCCATGCCCTCACGCACCGTATCGGCAGAGGCTTCACCGACTTTACCGACAAGCTCGGTATCGACTTGTTTAATGGCGTGGCTATTATCTGATAAATCGCCTGTGTGCGGGGTGACCTCTTGCCCCAGTGGCTCTTTTTGGAAGTCTAAGCCGGCTGCATAGTCGCGCACATTTTGGGTGATTTTCATCGAGCAGAATTTTGGACCACACATCGAGCAGAAATGGGCGGATTTATGGGCTTCTTTTGGCAAGGTTTCGTCATGGAATTCTCGAGCCGTGTCGGGGTCGAGTGATAGGTTAAATTGATCATCCCAGCGGAATTCAAAACGCGCTTTTGATAACGCATTGTCACGAGCTTGGGCACCGGGGTGTCCTTTTGCTAAGTCTGCCGCATGTGCCGCGATTTTGTAGGTGATGATACCGTCTTTGACATCTTTTTTGTTCGGCAAGCCTAAATGCTCTTTTGGCGTGACATAGCACAGCATTGCCGTACCATACCAACCAATCATCGCTGCACCAATGGCAGAGGTGATATGGTCATAACCTGGGGCGATATCAGTAGTCAATGGTCCAAGCGTGTAAAAAGGCGCTTCTTTACACACCTCAAGCTGTAAGTCCATGTTCTCTTTGATACGGTTCATAGCCACATGGCCAGGACCTTCAATCATCACCTGTACGTCGTGCTTCCAAGCCACTTGGGTTAGCTCGCCAAGGGTTTTTAACTCACCAAACTGGGCATCGTCGTTGGCGTCTTGTAAACAACCAGGGCGCAAGCCATCACCGAGACTAAATGCCACGTCGTAGGCTTTCATAATTTCGCAAATGTCTTCAAAATGGGTATAAAGAAAATTTTCTTTATGGTGAGCCAGACACCACTGCGCCATAATCGACCCGCCCCGTGACACAATGCCTGTTAAGCGTTTGGCAGTTACAGGCACATAACGCAGTAGCACCCCTGCATGAATGGTAAAATAATCCACGCCTTGCTCGGCTTGTTCAATTAAGGTGTCGGCAAAGAGTTCCCATGTCAAATCTTCAGCCACACCGCCGACTTTCTCTAACGCTTGATAAATCGGTACGGTACCAATCGGCACCGGCGAATTGCGGATAATCCATTCACGGGTCTCGTGGATATGCTTACCTGTGGATAAATCCATGATGGTATCCGCCCCCCAACGGGTCGCCCACGTCATTTTAGCAACTTCTTCGTCAATGCTTGAGCCTAACGCCGAGTTACCGATATTGGCGTTAATTTTCACCAAAAAATTGCGTCCGATAATCATCGGCTCAGATTCGGGGTGATTGATGTTATTGGGGATAATCGCCCGGCCGCTTGCCACTTCCGAGCGGACAAATTCGGGGGTAATCAGCTTGGGCGTATTTGCCCCAAAGCTTTCACCCGCATGTTGACGCAAATCTGTTAGTTCGTGCTGTTTTTGAGTTTCACGGATGGCGATGTATTCCATCTCAGGGGTGATAATGCCTTGTTTGGCATAATGCATTTGGGTGACGTTTTTACCGCTCAATGCACGTCTTGGCTTGTCGATATGCCCAAAGCGTAAGTTTGCAGTCGCGATATCATTGGCTCGCTCGGTGCCGTATTGACTTGAAAGCTGGACAAGTTTTTCGGTGTCACCGCGCTCCTCAATCCAGTTTTCCCGCAGTTTTGGCAAGCCTTTGGTCAAATCAATGTTGACATTAGGATCGGTATACACGCCTGATGTGTCATACACATAAAATGGCGGATTTTTTTCCACGCTTTGTGTACCATCACGGTTAGCGATGGGTGTATCGGTTAGGGTGATTTCCCGCATCGGTACTTGGATATCGGAGCGTGAGCCTTGAATATAGACTTTGCGCGAGGCAGGTAACGCACGCGTCAGATCACGCGCTTCTTCTTCAAAGCGATCATCAGTGGGATTGCGATGTGCAGGGGTCTTGTGGGCTGGGGTTTTGAGTTCGTTCATAGCGAGTCCTTGTTATCTATGTGATGGGGGGCGCATGGACTCGGGCATGATAATTTTTTTGATAAAAAACTTAGCAGGCGGACGACTTCCCTACGACGGTATTAACCGACAGGTTCGGCGGGTATATCTCAGCTTATTTTTATTGCTTAAAAGTTGAAGCAATATTTAGCACCCCGAGTCAATGGGTTTATCTTAGCAAAAAGCCATGACTTTACCTAATGATTTTTGGCACAAAAAATTTCTGTCATTTTCTGTATTTAGCATTATGATAGTCACCAATCGTAAATTTTTTGATTGCTCATTTTATGAAATTCTCCTTATTTTGTAATAAGACGGTGACTGCGAGTCTAATTTTAACGGCGCTAAGCTTGCCCCAATATGTTTATGCCAAGGATTTATGGATACTCTATGAATCTGCCCAAAGAAATAATGGAAATTGGGCGGGACAACAATACGACTTTTTGGCAAATCAAAAAAATGCAGACTTGGTAAAAGGGGATTTATTCCCGCAAGTGGGTTTGCAAGGCAGTGCTAAACGCAATCATTTTTACCCAAAAGATGACAAGATACCTGATAGTGGTACAAGCGTCAGCCAAGTCGGTGTGGGCTTTCGTCAAGCGTTATTTCGTGCCGATAAATGGGCGAATTATGAAAAAGCCCAACTCGCTAGCCAAGCCAATGACTTACAATTACTCCAGCAACATCAAACCTTGATTGAACAGGTTATCAAAGCCTATCTTGGGGCATTGCAAGCTGAAACCATGACCGAAAGCTTAAACGCTGAATACACCGCACTTAAAGCCCAAGATGACATGATGCAGGCTCGCCTGCAGCAGGGCGTGGTTGCCCGTGTTGATACTATCGAGACTCGGGCACGGTTAGAGAGCGTGCGGGCAGGGCTTGCCAATAACGAAGTGGCAATTTTAAATGCCAGACAGCAATTAGCATTGCTGACTGGGCAACCAATTGAACAACTCGACACGCTCAAATTGCCCTCAGACTTGAACCTTGTTACCGCCAAAAGTATTGATGCGTGGCTCAACATGTCACAAAACAATAATTTGGATATCCAACTTGCCCAGACCCAACTGGCAATCGCCAATAAACAAGTCGATTTTTTAAAATCCAATATTTACCCAAAAGTCGATTTGGTCGGCAATGTCGGCTGGCAAGATTACACCAATAACAACCCAAGCAACATCGACGGCACAAACTATAGCGTCAGCGTTGAAATCGATATGCCATTATTAACGGGGGGACGCACTAAAAAGGGCATTGAGCAAGGCGTACTCGAGGCACAAGCCGCCGCCAGTCGCTTGCAGTTTGTCTATCAAAATGCGATTACCCAAACCAACCGTGCTTATCTTAACGTCATGGCACAAAAAGCCACCATCACTGCGCAGCTAGCGGCAGTCGAAGCCAATGCCAAAGTTGCTGAATCGTCTAAAGTCGGTTATGATTTGGGCGTGCGTTCGATGGTCGATACCTTGCTTGCCCAGCGGCAGTATTATGCGGCTCGGCGAGATTTGATTACGGCGTATTTTGATTACTTAAACGCGTATGTTGATTTGCAAAAAGCCACAGGCAATCTCAATGACGAAACTGTCAAGGTCATTGACAATCAATTGCAATAAAAACACGCAATAAAAAAAGCCTTATCCAACTAAATAAGGCTTTTTGTTATCACGACAAACACTTATTTGATTTTTTTGAACTCATTACGCACAGCCGTTTTGGTGGCTTCTGGTAGCGGTACGTAATCTAAGGCAGTTGCTGACGCATTGCCATTAGTCAATGCCCAGTTAAAGAATTTTACCGCTTCTTGCGATTTGGCACCGCCATTTTTTGGGATTAAGATAAAGGTAGCCGCTGAGATAGGCCAAGCGTTGGCAGTTGGCATATTGGTAATGGTGACGGCAAAGCCTGGGAATTTTGCCCAATTGATATTAGCGGCGGCAGCAAAAGTTGAATCATCGGGTGATACAAATTTACCCGCACGGTTTTGCATTTGGGTATAAGCCAGTTTATTTTGTTTGGCGTAAGCGTATTCAACATAGCCAATAGAGTTAGGTGCACGCTGTACGCTGCTAGCAACGCCATCATTGCCTTTACCGCCCACGCTTGAAGCGGCATTTGGCCAGTTGACTGTTTTATCCACGCCCACTTTAGATTTCCAGTCACTAGAAACTTGGCTTAAGTAATTGGTAAAGTTGTAAGTCGTACCCGAACCGTCTGAGCGATTGACCGTTGTAATTTTAGCCGCTGGTAGATTAAGACCAGGATTTAAGGCTTTGATTTTGGCATCATTCCATTGGGTAATTTTACCAAGGTAAATGTCTGCCAAAACAGGACCTGAGAGTTTCATTTGTCCAGCGCCCACGCCCGCCACATTGACCACAGGCACAATACCGCCAACCACCGTTGGGAATTGAATCAAGCCGCTCTGGTTAAGTTCAGCCGCTGTCATTGGCGCATCTGTTGCACCAAAATCCACGGTTTTTGCTTGAATCTGTTTGATACCACCTGATGAGCCAATGCCTTGATAGTTGACTTGATTGCCAGTGGCTTTTTGGTAGTCACTTGCCCACTTGGCATACACTGGTTGAGGGAAGGTAGCGCCCGCGCCTGTAATGCTTACTGCATTGGCTTGTGCACCGACCACAGCAAGGCTAACGCCCAATAATAAATGCGAGATTTTCATAATAAATCCTTAAAAGACAATAAAATGTGTTGATAAAACTTTAGATGACACAACGGTAGATAACCTGTGAATTGGGTAAAGTTTGTTGCCTAATAGCATAATGTAACAAAAAGTCAAAATAGTTACAGTTTGATTACAGTTTGATGACAAATTAAACCTTTAAATTGTAACTAAGGTGCCTATTTCATCATTTTGACTTATTTATTCATTAAAGTAAGTGGATAATGGTTGGATTAAAATTTAACAAAAGTGAAATAGGATAGTGATATGAACTTGATAGGCGAACATTTATCAAAAAACTATGACATTGATTTACAAAATTTAGTTAACCAGTTTCTTAAAATGGCAGGTATGGCAGAAGAAAGTGTCAGTAACGCGGTACAAGCTTTAACCGAAACTGATATCGAATTGGCAGAACAAGTGATTGAAAATGACCGCCATATTAACCTTGCCGAGCAAGAGCTCGATGATATGGTGGTAAAGATTTTGGTTAAACGCCAGCCAGCCGCTGTGGATTTACGTTTAATTATGGCAATTAGCAAATCGGCGACCGATGTTGAACGTATTGGGGATGAAGCCAAAAAAATTGCTAAAATGGCGCGCCGAGCTTACCGCGATGGACAGGCGCCGATCGGGTATCATGAGGCACAGCAAATGGGTAAATTTGTGCAAAGTATGCTCAAAAATACCTTTGAAGCCTTTGCCAAGTTTGAAGCAGCCCAAGCCTATACCACCATTGAACAAGATGAGCAAATTGATGCCATGTACAAATCTGCTTCTCGAGCCATGATGACGTATATTATGGAAGATGGTCGCTATGTTGCCCAAGTTATTGATGTATTATGGGTACTTAGAGCGTTAGAGCGTATCGGAGCTCATATTCATAATATTGCTGAACAGCTGATTTTTTGTATTACAGGCGAGGATGTGCGTTATCAAAAATCCAGTAAAACTTTAGACCCCACTGAAATGGACGCTTCCTTATTTGCTGTTAGCGAGCCACCCCAACTCTAAACAATCGCTACTGATAAAACATTGGCATTTTTACTAAGCTCTGCTACACTCAAGATATGACTATATTGGGTGTTTTTTATGCAAAAAAAATTACTAATCTTTGACCTTGATGGCACGCTTATTGATAGTGCCCCAGACTTGGCATATGCGGTCAATTTGACTTTACAAGAGCTACAGCGTGCAAGCTTTGATGAAACGACCATTCGTGATTGGGTCGGTAATGGCGCAACAGTGCTGATACAACGTGCGTTGTCGGGTTCTAGTCAGATTGATAGTCAGTTATCTGAGGCGTTGGTCGAGCGTGCCCTTGAGCGGTTTTTTGTCCATTATCGCAAGCATACTTGTGACAAAACCCGGCCGTATGCAGGCGTAAGTCAAGGCGTACAGCAGCTTAAACACAGTGGCTATACCTTAGCCATTGTCACCAATAAACCGTATGAATTTGTACCCACCATAGTACAACAATTGGGGTGGCAAGATGTCTTTGCTTTGGTGCTGGGCGGTGATAGCTTGCCTGTCAAAAAACCCGACCCCACGCCGCTGTTACAGGTGTGTGAAACACTCAATATCGCCCCCATACAAAGCTATATGATTGGCGATTCAAAAAACGATATTTTGGCAGGTCAAAATGCTGGCATGGATACGCTTGGCGTGTCATATGGCTATAATTATGGACAAGATATTCGCGACTTTTCGCCAACCCATACCTTTGACGATTTTAATGCGTTGGTACAGTTTTTAAGTACCCAATAAATACTGTGAGTCTGTAATCCATGAAAAAAACCAAATTACCCGATAATCTACCACCCAACTTGCCACCGAATGTGCGAGTGGTGACTTTGGATGAATTAAAACGTTTGTCCATGCGCCTACAAAAAGTTACCAATTTTAATTTTACGGGGGCGATTTTGTGTTTGATCGCAGGATTGTATTATGCCAAAGCGGGCAGTACGTTGTTACCAAAAGTGTTTATTGTCATCATGGTGGGGACGCTTTTGATGACAATCTTGAGCTATCGAGCCAGCCATAAAGTCGGCAAAGTGCTGGACATTCTTAGCAAAAAGACCAGAAAATAACCCATGCAAGCCTTTAATTACGATTTAAATTTTGCCGTGATTGACTTTCGAGTGCATCCCGAACTCTACCGTGTCGGACGAGGTGAGCAGGGTGTGCTATTGGTCGAGCCGTACAAATCTGAGATTTTGCCACATTGGCGATTTGCTACCCCCGAGCTTGCCATTGCCAGTAGCCAAAAAATTTATGCCATGTTTTTAGATTATTTAGCCAAAGGTGATTTTGTCGGGGCAGACATGGCTCGCAAATTTATTCAAATGGGCTACACTCGCGCGCGCCGCTACGCCAATCACAAAGGTGGCAAAAAATACGATGGGGCTGTCCCTGCCGATAAAAAAGGACAAAGCGGGGCACATGGGCGAGCCGAACTTCCCCAACAACCGCAAGACCGACAAACGGCAAAAATCAAAGCCGAATCTGCCCAAATTTTTAAGCAAACATGGGATGCGTGCCGAGCCAATCAAGATTATCAACGTCAAAAAACACAGTTTCAAGCCAAGTATGAAACGGTGCATCAATATGACAATTTACCCGATGCATTTATTAGACCGACCCCGCCGCATCAACTCTCAAAAACTACTCAATAATTCCTTTATTTTTAAACGATGAATAGAAAAAATTTATGAGATTAGACAAATTTTTAAGCAAAGCCACCGAACTGTCACGCAAAGACTGTAAAAAAATCCTTTACGCAGGCGAAATCACCGTCAATGGCGAGGTGGTCAAAGATCCAAGCCAGCACATTGACGAAATCAACGATGATATTGAATGGGGAGGCGAACCATTATCGGTTGCCACGGGCAACCGCTATATTTTGCTGTATAAGCCTGAGGGCTTTGAATGTACCTTAAAGCCTAAAGAATACCCCATCGTTACCGAGCTGATTGATGTGCCAGAACTTGCCAGCCTACGTATTGTCGGGCGGCTAGATGTGGACACCACGGGAGCGTTGCTATTATCAGATGATGGGAACTTTTTGCACCGGGTGACTAGTCCAAAACACGCTACCGCCAAAGTATATGAGTTGACCCTTGCCGAGCCGATGAGTGACGCGCAGCAAACCTATGCCATCAAAGAACTTACCAAAGGTATCATGCTTGAAGGTGAGTATGACAAAACCAAACCTGCCGAGTTAAGCTTTAGCGATAGCACCCATGCAAGGCTTATTTTGACCGAAGGCAAATACCACCAAGTCAAACGTATGATGGCGTATTTTGGCAATAAAGTAACTGATCTGCACCGAGCCAGTATCGGCACGATCACCCTTGAGGGATTAGAAAAAGGCGAGAGTCGCTTTTTGACTGAGGCTGAAATTGCGCAGTTTTAAAACTTAAACTGTCTAAAAAGGCAATTTGATACCCACAATTTTCCAATTTATCAAGCCTTGCCGCTGCATAGTCACGGTAATTGGATAGCCTTTGACTTGGGTTTGTACCGCAAAGCAATTAAAGCCGCAATAAGTGGCAGTATCTTTAATAGGTATGGCATTGGGATTGGGACGGCTGAGCTGCTCGGTGATTTTGTGCATAAGCTCGTCTTGACCGCGGGCAGTGATAAGTGCTTTGACTTCAATTTTATCCATTGCTACAGCGGTTAAGCCGCCCAATAGCTTAGCATTATTGTCCAGATTGGCGACGCTCGACTGCCCGTTTAAGAGTGATTTTACCCCATTTGCAGTGACAGTATTATCGACCGCTTGATTGATCATCTTGGTTACAATAGCATCGGCATCAATGTTGATGTTTAAGGCTTGTAAAATGGGCAAGCTTGTCAAGGTTTTGACTTTGGGAATGAGTGCTGATTTAAGTTGTTGTTTGAGATTACTTTGTACGCTTGGAAAGTCAATATAATGATTAATGGTGGTCGCATTTTTGGCATTATACGCGTTTTTGAGTTGGTATAATGCCCAATATGGCGAGCCAACGATCATCGCCGCTATGATTACCAATAGCATAGTAACCAATCCTATTAGGTTTTTCATATTCCAGCTTCTTGTTTACACACGATTGTTTGAATAATTCGCATTTTTTGCTTGATAAATAGCGAGTGTATCACCATTAACACACCAAATTTTATCTATTTTTTGTATTCAATAAAATCCTAAGCGCCACGTTTGTCATCTATTACGTAACAGATGTTTCACGTGAAACAATGGGTTTTTGATAAAGGAGCGAACATGTCAAAGCGTGATTTTTATGAAGTGTTAGGGGTGAGTAAAACCGCTGATGAGCAAGAAATCAAGAAAGCCTATCGCAAATTGGCGATGAAATACCATCCTGACCGTAACCCTGATGATGCCGATGCCGAAGAAAAATTTAAAGAAGCCTCGCTTGCCTATGAGGTGTTAAGCGATAGCCAAAAACGTTCGGCATATGACCGCATGGGGCATGCGGCGTTTGAAAATGGCATGGGCGGTGGTGGTTTTGCGGGCGGGAACTTCCAAGATATTTTTGGCGATATTTTCGGCAATATGGGCGGACGAGCCAGTGCTGGCGGTTTCCAAGATATTTTTGGTGACTTATTTGGTGGCGGTGGTCGTAGTAGCCGCTCCCGTCGTGGCGCTGATCTACGTTACATGCTCGACTTGACGCTTGAAGAAGCAGTACAAGGTACCAAAAAACAAATTAACTTCACTTCGCCTGTGCCGTGTGAAGCCTGTGATGGCAAAGGCGCAAAAAACGCCAGCGATATCGCCACCTGCTCAACGTGTGGCGGGCACGGTGTGGTGCGTATGCAGCAAGGCTTTTTTGCAGTACAGCAAACCTGCCCGACCTGTCACGGTAGTGGCAAAGAAATTAAGACTCCCTGTGATGTGTGTCATGGCTCAGGAATTCAAGACAAATCTCGCACCCTTGAGGTGACTATCCCTGCGGGTGTGGATAATGGTGACCGTGTGCGCCTAAGTGGTGAAGGGGAAGCGGTAACAGGTGGCGAAAGTGGCGACTTGTATGTTGAAATTCATGTTAAAGCGCATCCGATTTTCAAACGAGATGGGGCAGACTTGTATATGGATGTGCCGATCAGCTTTACTGATGCTGCACTTGGCAAAGAAGTCGAAGTACCAACACTCGATGGGCGGGTAAATTTACGTATCCCTGAAGGCACGCAAAGCCACAAAATTTTCCGTATCAAAGGCAAAGGTATTACGCCAGTTCGCACCACCATGAAAGGGGATTTATTGTGCCGAGTGATTGTCGAAACCCCGACCAACCTTAACAACGAGCAAAAAGACCTACTACGTCAATTGCAAGCGTCGATGGGTGACCATCAGCAATCGACACAGAAAAAATCGTTCTTCGATAAACTTAAAGAAGATGTCAAAGAGTTGTTTGATTGATAAATTGACCTAAGTGTATCTAATAACCACAGGAAGACTGGATGAATAAAGCGTTGTTTCTTGGCTGCACCATTTCGTTGGCGAGTGTGAGTAACGCCAATACCTATGTGGTTGATACACTTGGTGGGGCGGCATTACAGCCGATTATTCAAAATCAGCTTAATCAATTGCCAAGCGGCGGCAATGTCATGGTGTATCAAGACCGCTTGGTCATTAATACCACGCCACAAAACTATGCACAAGTTAGCCAACTGATTCGCCAACTTGATAAAATGCCCCAAATCCTCACCGTCGCTGTGCAGGTGGGGCAAAATAGCTCAACTTATCAAAACACCGGCTATGGCAATATCGATGTCATCAATCGCCAAGTCTATATCAATGGTCGCTGGCGAAATAGCCAAAGCCAAACTATGAGCAATCAGCTATACCAAGTGCAAACTTTATCGGGAAAACCTGCCAGTATTGGGCTTGCGCAGATTTTGTCCACACCGACGGTTATTGTGAATGGCTCTCGACGAGGCTATTCAAACAACTATCCGCAAGTGTTGATTGGTAATACCCTGTTGTCAGCAAATCAAGGTATTAGCGTGATTCCTACCGCCCTGCCAAATGGACAAATCCAAGTACAAATTGAAGAAGCTAATGATAAATTTGGTAGGTTATCTGGTCAAACGGTAGTGCGTGAGCAAAATTTATCCACAACCATCACAGTCAATCCCAATCAATGGACTACCATCGGCTATGTGACGAATCAATCCCAAACCAATGGCACGTATGGCAGCTCTCATCAAACTTGGCATACGCCGATTCAAATCATGGTGCATTAATCTTTGACTGCCAACGTAATGGTATAAGTTTTGCCTTGTTTGATTTTATCACTATTGCCAAAAACTTCGGTAAACGAGCGTTTCATAAAATCCCTAAGCCCGTTAATCGTTACCACATAAAACCGTGCACCGCTTTCCATCGCATTGTATGCATCAAGCAAGTATAGATAATGCTGTTCTTTACTGGCCTTTGCGGGCAAATTACTCATCACTAGGCTGAATTTTTTATCTTTATCCACATCTCGAAAGCCGTTGGATAGCTGAACATGGGCGTTCGTTAGGCCATTTTTTTGGCAGTTGAGTTTGGCGTATTCAACCGCAACAAAGTCTTTGTCAATCAGTAAATGCTGTCCGTTGGGACATTCACGGGCGGCGGTCATACCAAGCACGCCATAGCCACAGCCGAGGTCGATGGAATTGTCATCCGCTTTAAACTCCATGTGGTCGAGTAGCATCAGCGAGCCGTCGTCGAGTTTTTCTGGGGAGAAAATACCCCATGTGCTGGTAAAGTGAAACGGCTTGCCCAGTACGTCTTGGGTGAATTGGATGTCTTCTCGCCAATGGGCGAATTTTTTGAGTAAGTCGGGGTCAATAGCGTGCATAAGCTTTCCAAAATTAAACAAGGTTTAAGCCAAAAGGTTGGTAGTTAACAAATTTACCATCTTGTGACAGTAAGGCGTAATTTTCTTGGATACATTGCCAAATCATAATGCGGTCAAATGGGTCTTTGTGTTTTTCCATACTTGGTAATTCAAATAAACTTGCCATCACTTGATGATTGATATCCAAAATCTCAAAGCCCATTTCTTTTATCATGTTCGGTAATTGATTGGGTAATAAACCGTTAAGTTCGAGTTTGCCAAGATGAAATTTTATTGAAATTTCCCATAGCGTCGTACTGCACACATAAATCGTATTGTCTGTATCTTCCAAAATGACCATGATTTTTTTGTCGATACTCTGTGGGCTAAATAGCAACCATAATAAAATATGCGTATCGATGATAAATTTTTGTGAAGAAGTTGTCATAAATTAATAAACGCTTCTTCAGTCATTTCAAAGTCATCATGCATTTTAAAGCTACCTTTGCCAACCATTTGCCCAAATTGGCGTTTGGGTTTTTTAGTTGTGTGAACAGATTTTTCGGTATTTTGTGCGACCAAAAAATTGATAAAATCCAAGGCTGTTTTTTGGCTTGCCGGCGGTAAAATTTGTAATTGATGAATGGCTTGCGATATGGTTTGCGAATTTGGTTGCATTTTTGATTCTCCTATATTAAATCACCTTACTAAAGCGATTTTGGTGCTTTTGATTGAGATACGTATCAAACACCATCGCCACATTTCGCCCTAGCAAACGTCCTTTTGGCAAAATCCGAATGCCCTTGGCATCCATATTAACTAGCTTATCCATCTGCATCTCACCGAGTTGCTGAATCTCATCAATAAAATACGTCATCGGGTCAATACTAAAACGGGTGTTTAAATCCTTAAAATCCACATAATCATGGCACAACAAATTCATAATCACATATCGACGCAGCAAATCGGGCAAGCGAGCGTGAATGCGTTTTACTGCAGGCAATTTATGTTGGTTAATGGCGGTTTGATATTCCCCCAAATCCGTTGAATTTTGTAAATAATCTACCCCAATCTGGCTAATCGCCGACACGCCAAAACCCAGTAAATCACAATTGCCATGTGTGGTATAACCCTGAAAATTGCGGTGCAGTTTACCGTCACGTTGGGCAATGGCTAGCTCGTCATCAGGCTTGGCAAAATGGTCAATGCCAATATATTGGTATCCAGCTTCAGTCAAGGCATTGATGGTATTGCCGAGCATCGTGAGCTTATCAGCTGGGCTTGGCAAATCCGCCTCATTAATTTGGCGTTGTCCTTTAAAGCGTTCAGGCAAATGCGCATAGTTAAATACTGATAAGCGGTCGGGTGAGATGTCAATAATCCGCTCAACCGTGTGTCGCATGGTTTCAATAGTCTGATGTGGCAAGCCATAAATTAAATCAATATTGATGGAATGAAAGCCAAAACGGCGAGCCTCAAGCATCACGCCCTGAATCATTTCTTCGGACTGCACTCGATTGACCGCGATTTGTACGGTTTCTTCGAGGTCTTGCACGCCAAAACTCACACGGTTAAAGCCTAGCCCGCGCAACACTTCAAGCGTGGTTGGGCGCAGCTCACGAGGGTCGATTTCAATCGAATAATCAGCAGTGGGCTTATCACTAAAGGTAAATTGGGTATGCAAAAAGTTCCACAATTTGACCAATTCATAATCGGTCAAAAAGGTCGGTGTACCGCCCCCAAAATGCACTTGCTCGACAATTGGATCGCCTTGCATGAGGCTGCGTTTATGACGAATTTCGTTAAATAAATATTCAAGATAATCGCCCGAATCGCTGTTTTTCTTGGTGATGATTTTATTACACGCGCAGTAATAGCACAGATGACGGCAAAAAGGGATATGAAAATACAGCGACAACGGCACACGTGGATCTTTATTGGCTAAAATTTCCGCTTCTGCACCGCCCGTGATTGGCTCAAATTCTAATGCCGTGGGATACGAGGTATATCTTGGACCTGAGCGATTGTATTTATTGATTAACGCTTCATTAAACAAATGCGTTTGCGTGGTTTGGCTGCGGTTGGTATTGGCGTATGGGTTTTCAATGATTTCGACAGGGCGCTCAAAAAATGGGGTTGCATCAGGGGTAAAGCTGGGATTGGCGGTCGTGTTTTGAGTGGTCATCGTAGGCTCTTTTGGCGATGTGATCGCAAAATTAGGGTGCAAGAATGGCAGTTAAGCTAAAAAGAAAATAGACGTTTATTATAGCATAGTTGCCGTTTTCATTGAGTTGGTGGATTGGGTAAAACAGGGTTAAAAACCAACACCTAAACACAGTAATCAATAAAGGTGCTTACCTAGCACCTGTTTTATAGCTTTTTTATAGCTTTGCACTTTAACATGACCATAAATACTAATGCAGCATCGTTTCCACCAACACATATACCGCCGCCCCAGCTAAATAGCCTGCAAGAGCCAGCCAAGTGATTTTTTTCATATACCACATAAACGGAATTTTCTCCATCCCCATTGCCGCCACGCCCGATGCCGAGCCAATAATCAAGCAGCTACCACCTGTGCCTGCACAATATGCCAAAAATTCCCAAAACAAACCATTTTGGGTAAAAAATGCCAAGCGACTTGCTTCGGCACCTGTGGCTTGGGCTGCCTGAGCAATACTGGCATCGGTGGCAAGTGGGTACATATTCATCGCCCCCGCCACCAACGGCACGTTATCGACAATCGAGGACAATAAGCCAATCATCACATTGATCACATACACATTACCAAAGCGTTTATCCAGCCAATGAGCCACATCGGTCAAAATACCGCCCGTTGCCAATGCCGCTACCGCAAGCAAAATTCCTAAGAAAAACAAAATACTGGGCATATCAATACGGCTTAACACCCCTTCCACCCCAATTCGCTCACGGATATAATCATCTTGATGACGGTGCATGATTTCGGTGACCATCCATAAAATCGCCAAACCAAATAACACCCCAATATACGGTGGTAAATGGGTGACCGTCTTAAAAATCGGCACAAACGCCAATGCCCCAAGCCCCAACACCAACACCAACATACGCATTTTGGCATTAATTTGTTGTTGGGCTTGGGTTTTGACAGTCGCTCGTAAATTGTCGATTCGTTCATTTAACGGTAAATTTAGCGGATTAAAAACCTCATTGACACTAGACACGCGCTGAGCGCCTTGCGGCGGCGAGATGGTTTGACCTTTTAGCTGCATACTTACCAATAACAAAGGCACGAGCGTACACACGATACTTGGCAAAAACACATTCGCCATAATCCCCGTGGCAGTGATTTGTCCGCCAATCCACAGCATGGTGGTAGTCACATCGCCCACAGGCGACCAAGCCCCACCTGCATTGGCGGCAATCACAATTAAACCGGCAAAATACCACCGCATTTTTTGGTCATCGATGATTTTGGCAACCAGCGATATCATCACAATGGTGGTGGTCAGATTATCGAGTAACGAGGATAAAAAGAACGTCAAAATGGTAATCACCCACAATAACTTGGTGGCGTTTTGGGTAGTGATTTTATCAGTAATGACCCGAAAGCCGTCATGGGCATCGATGAGTTCAACAATTGTCATTGCTCCCATCAAAAAGAACAAAATCTCAGCAATCTCTGCCAAATGCGCTCGCAACTGCTCACCGACAAAATGCACACTTTCACCTGCTTCTGTGCCTTGTAGTGCAGGCACGCCCAAGTGATCTATCCCAAACATCAACAGCGTCCATAGTACAATCGCTGTGAGCAACGCACTTGCCGCTTTATTTACATGGATATTATGCTCGAAAGCAATCGCCATATAACCCAACACAAACACGATTGCAATCAACAAATACAATGACATATCCCCATCCTTATCTTGCCAAATATTTACTTAACGGTTCAAAAATGTTTCACCCAATACTGCATTATACGGTAAAATCGAGTTATCGCATCTAGTTTAGCGAGTTGAGTCGCAAAACATGATGATTAATATCTACAAAAAGGAACCCACCATGAGCGAGCCTACCTTAATCATACCTGCCATCGACCTAAAAGACGGCAAGTGTGTCCGCCTAAAACAAGGACGAATGGAAGATGATACCGTGTTTAGCGATGACCCTGTGGCAATGGCAGACCGTTGGGTAGCTGATGGGGCAAGACGCTTGCATTTGGTGGATTTAAACGGGGCATTTGATGGGGTGCCTGTGCATAAAAACGTGGTCACCGCCATTGCCAAAGCCCATCCCGAGTTACCAATACAGCTTGGCGGCGGCGTACGTAGTCTTGACACCATTCGCCATTATCTTGAGGCAGGCTTAACATATATCATCATCGGCACCAAAGCGGCAGAACAGCCTGAATTTGTTGAAGCGGCGTGCCGAGAGTTTGCGGGGCATATTATCGTCGGGATTGATGCCAAAGACGGGATGGTGGCAACCCACGGTTGGGCGAATGTTACCGATGTCAAAGCGGTGGATTTGGCAAAACGCTTTGCCGATGCGGGCGTGTCGAGTATTGTTTATACCGATATTGCCCGTGATGGCATGATGCAAGGCGTGAATGTCGAGCAAACGGTTAATTTGGCAAAATATAGCGGGTTGTCTGTGATTGCTTCAGGTGGTGTGACGGATTTGCAAGATATTGAAAATCTAAAGCCGTATGGCAACTATATTAAAGGTATTATCACAGGTCGGGCGATTTATGAAGGTACGCTGGATATCGCAGCGGCTCAAGCATTGCTAGATGGTTAAGTTAGATAATTAGATTAGACAATTAAGTGATTACTCAACAGTTACAAATTTTTTATCGTAACGTGATTATTTTTGTTAGACTAAAATTTTTTTCTATTTCACTCACATTAAGGAAAATACTATGCCAGCATTAAGACAAGATATTGACCCAGATGGCTTGCTTGAATACTCGGTGGTCTATACCGACCGAGCATTAAACCATATGTCAAAAAAATTCCAACAAGTCATGAATGACCTATCAACTAGCCTAAAACATGTCTATAACGCTGATGCCGTTGCCATCGTACCAGGGACAGGCACCTACGGCATGGAAGCGGTGGCACGTCAGCTAGCCACTGACCAAAACGTGCTTATTTTACGCAATGGCTTTTTTAGCTACCGTTGGACACAAATCATCGAAAAAGGCAAAATCACCGACAAAGCCACAGTGCTGACTGCCGAGCCTGACGCTAGCCAAAAACCGCTACAATATCAGCCTGTGGCTATCGAAAAAGCCATCGCAGCGATACAACAGCATCAGCCCTCGGTGGTATTTGCCCCGCATGTCGAGACTGCCTCAGGTATTATGTTGCCCGATGATTACATCAAACAGCTTAGTGAGGCAGTGCATAGCGTGGGCGGTTTACTGGTGATTGACTGCATTGCCTCGGGCTGTGTGTGGTTAGATATGAAAGCGTTGGGTATTGATGTATTGATTTCTGCGCCGCAAAAAGGCTGGGCAAGTACGCCGTGTGCAGGACTTGTCATGATGAACGAAAAAGCCGTCGAGCGAGTGGATGCCACCGAATCGACCAGTTTTGGACTGGATTTAAAACAATGGCTCAATATCATGCGAGCCTATGAAAATGGGGGGCACGCGTACTATGCCACCATGCCAACCGACAGCCTTGTGCAGTTTCGAGATACCATCAAAGAAGCCGAAAACATTGGACTATCTCGACTTAAAGACGCCCAATTTGAACTGGGTAAAAAAGTCCGTGCGGTGTTCGATAGCCGCGATATCATCAGCGTCACCACCCAAGACTACCAAGCCCCAGGGGTAATAGTGGTCTATACTGACCGCGATGATATGCACAAAGGCAGTGCTTTCACCGCCCAAGGCTTACAAGTAGCGGCAGGCGTGCCGCTAAAAATCGGTGAGTCCGACAGCTTTAAAACCTTTCGGGTCGGTCTGTTTGGCTTAGATAAACTAAGCGACATCGACGGCACCGTTAGCCGCTTTGAAGCGGCATTGGATGCGGTACTAAAAGGATAAAATTAATACTAAAATGAGCGCGTATATTTGCCGCAAGCGATTTTTTAAGCCATAAAATTTAGTGGTATACTAATACCTAATTGCCTGGTTGACACAACCAATTTGCAATTAGGTATTTTTTTGCAAAAAATCTTAAAAATTATAGAGACACGCATGACAAACTTGACCACGCTGAATATCGCTACCCGCCAAAGTCCGCTTGCCTTGTGGCAAGCTGAACATATCAAAGATAGATTGCAGGCTTTACACCCAAGCCTCACGGTCAATTTAGTCCCCATGGTGACCAAAGGCGACAAAATCTTAGATACCCCCCTTGCCAAAATCGGCGGTAAAGGCTTGTTTGTCAAAGAACTTGAGCAAGCCTTATACGACAAACGAGCTGATATTGCTGTGCATTCGTTAAAAGATGTGCCAATGGTACTACCCGAAGGCTTGATACTTGGGACGTATTGCGAACGGGAACAGCCCACTGATGCTTTTGTCTCCCATCAATTTGCCAGCCTTGATACATTGCCACACGGGGCAAAGCTTGGTACCTCCAGCCTGCGTCGCCAATGCCAAATTCAGCAATACCGACCCGATTTGCAGATTATCAGCCTGCGGGGCAATGTCGGCACCCGCCTAGCAAAACTTGATGCAGGTGAGTACGATGCCATTATTTTAGCGACCAGTGGCTTAGTGCGGCTTGGGCTTCAACAACGTATTCGTCACGAGCTTGATATTGATATCAGCTTGCCTGCGGTGGGGCAAGGGGCGTTGGCGATTGAATGCCGAGCCGAGGATAGCGAGGTTTTGACATTGTTAAAGCCGCTCAACCACGAACCTAGCCGTCTGTGCGTGATAGCTGAGCGTGCCATGAACCGCCATTTACAAGGCGGCTGTCAAGTGCCCATCGCAGGCTTTGCCCAAATTAATACTGACCACCAGCTATGGCTTGAAGGGCGGGTTGGCAGTCTAGATGGCAAAGTGTTACTCAAAGCCCAACACCATAATGCGTTAAGTAAGGACAGCAAAGAAGCTGAGCAAATCGCCGAAGCAATCGGTATGGTGGTTGCCGAACGTTTGCTTGAGCAAGGGGCGGATAAAATTTTAGCCCAAATTTATGACAGTCATTAATGATTTTTATCAATACGCGCCCTGCTAGTCGAGCCAAAAATCTCACCGGATTTTTGCAACAACATTCAGTTGACGTGGTTGACTTACCGCTACTTGAGCTTACTGCAAAACCACTAACGGTTAACGAACAGCAACTGCTCAATCGTATTTCGCTGGTGAATGCGGTGATTATGGTCAGCGAAGAAGCGGTGAATTTTGGCTTACAAGCGTTAGCAACAATTGTTGATTTGGCAACTATTGCCAAGTTGTCGATTGATTGGCTTGCGGTGGGCGAAACAACCGCTAAGCGTTTTGTCCAAGTTTGGCAAAGCTTGAGCGACAGTCAACCACCGAATGTGACTTTTCCCAGCCAAAAAAAACTGCAAAATAATGAAGGCTTGCTAACATTAAGCCAAATTGATTCGCTACAACCAGGAGATAGGCTGCAACTTTGGCGGGGCTTGGGCGGACGCGAAATGTTAGCGGACACGCTTGTGGCAAGAGGATTAGATGTTCAATTAATTAATTTTTATCAGCGAACTTTGCCAATTCCTACCCTGACTACCTTTACGAATGCGCAAGTTAAACTGTTTGAGCAACATCCAAAAATGGTACTGATTTCTAGCCTGACCGCTTGGCAACATTGGCAGCAGCTTGTGACAAAGTCAACCCTCGGCCTGCATGACTTTGCATATTTGGTATTGCAATATCGCATCGCAACGCTAATGAAAAAGGATAGCAATAACTTGCTAATCACCGTAATCGACGATTTACAGCCGAGCACTATTTATCAAACAATTCAACAAACTGTCAAACACTAGTCTTCTAATAGCCGCTGCATCGCTTTGGGCAGGGCAAGTGTTTGGCTCTCATTAAGGGTTACCCAGTCAAAAATTTGCTCGGCTTGGACAAGTCGTTGTTCAAGTTGTTTGGCTTGGTGATCGGTTAAATCCATTTTAAAATCTGTTAAAAACCAATGAAAATGGGTTAAACCATGCTTCATGGTTTTATGATCTTCTAAAGGAATTTTGTCAAAATCGAACAAATTTTGCCCTTGCAAAAAGTCAAAAATAATCTGCTCGGCGGTTGTGTATTCATTGTCAAAAACGCTGTCATTTTGCCAAGTTTCTATCACATTGCCCGCTTTTTCTTTGCGTATAAATAGCAAGGGCAAGCACCACAGTCCCCCCCAAATGCCGTTATCGGGACGTTGAAGCCATAGGGTTTTATCGTTATTTTTTAGCTGTAAGGCAAGTGAAAATTTGGACGGATTGGGCGATTTTTTGGATTTTAAAGGGTAATAACGTTGCTTGCCTTGGGCATTTGCCACGCAGTCCGCTTGCACAGGGCATAGCAAACACGCAGGTTTTGACTTTGTGCAGAGTGTTGCCCCCATATCCATCATGGCTTGGGCATATAAGCCGCTATGCTTGCTTGGGGTCAAGCGTTCGGCAAGTTGCCAAAGCTCTTTATTGGTGGCGGTTTTACTGATATCGCCCTCAATGCCCGCCCAACGGGTTAGCACCCGCTTGACATTACCATCACAAATCACGCCCTTTTCTTGGGTAGAACGTACACCCATCGCCACGATTGCCCCTGCGGTAGATAACCCCACGCCCGAGATTTGCTGCCACTCAGCGACTGTTTTTGGGAAATCGCCTGTCTTTTCAATGATTTGCACAAGTTGTTTTGCCCCTTTGTGCAAGTTTCTTGCCCGAGCATAGTAGCCAAGCCCCGCCCAATGCTCGGCGACTTGTTCCCAGTCGGCATATGCTAAGTCTTGCACGGTGGGAAAACTTGCCATAAATCGCTCAAAATACGGGATAACAGTGGCGACTTGGGTTTGCTGGAGCATGACTTCAGATAGCCACACGGGATACGGATTGGCAGTGGTGAGTTGGTGCTGTTGCCACGGTAAGTCATGCCGTCCACTATGCCCAAACCACGCTAAAATACGAGAGGCAAAGCTATCAAGCGAAGCGGGCGTTTGGGAAAAGCCAGTGAGTGATGATTGGTTAGTCTTATGTAGGATAGTGTTATCAGTCAAGGGACGGCTCTTTTATCAAAATTTTTAATAAATTCATGGCGTTATTATGGGTGCCCACTTGGTTGATTCAAGATCAACTTAGGGCGTTTTGACAGCCCAATTATTAGGCTTGCGTCAGTTAAAAATTATTATTGCTAAAACAATTAGAAACCGTACAATATTCCTAAATTGGTTATTTTCATAGTGATTAGTTCGATAACGTTTAGGCGGTTTAATATGGCAGTTTCAGCAGTCCCAACACCATCAGCAGCAAAAACCTTTCTCGCCATCAGCGTAATAGCGACAACCTTGGGACTATCGAGCTGTGATAAAATCAAATCGCTTATCGAAAAAGACACAGGCTGCGGTGATGCGATGGCATTGGCGGCGGTGCAAAATCAGTTTGAAAAAGGCGTCTTGTCTGCCAGTAAAGCCTACGCCCAAGATGCCGATGTCAATGTTGACACGTTGCGGGGTATGATTAGCCAATTAAAGGCAAATGTCGATGATATCCGCACCCAATCTGAGAAAAAATCCTGTGCAGGTACCTTAAAATTGAGTATTAACAATTCTCTATTAAATCGTGCTGATGCGGTACGTCAAGCTCGTGGTGATAAACCGATCAAAGAAGTCGCCTTCGGGCAGGACTTCAACCTAGATGGCAATAACGTCAGTCAAGATGTTGAATATCACCTTGAACCGACCGATGATGGTAAAAAAGTTGTTGCGACTCTCGACAACGTGCGAAGTTTACAAAATTTTTTGGCTCAGCTAGTGGTCGATGCCAGCCAAACACCGCTTAATAATCCAGATATCCCCATTGTGGCAAGCACGGTGGTCGTCGCACCCATAGCCTCGCAGCCTGCTAGTGTGACCTCACTTTCTAGATCGACCCCGCCAAAAGCCACAGGGCCTGCAGCAAATACAACGCCAAACGAGCAAGACAACGCATCAAATAGTCAACAAGCCAGCCAACACAGCGATGAACCAGCCGATATGAGCGAAGCCCAAGCCAATGCCTTGGCGGCAGCACAAGCCAGACTTACTGCCAGACGTAAACAGTTCAATGACATGTGGAACCAAGCCTCGCCCGAAGCCCAAGAATCGCTGACCGATGACCAAAAAACTTGGGTAGAAGAACGTGATGCCACCTGTCAAGGTGAGGCAGAAGCGGCTAAAGCCGGCTATGAAGAAATCACCCGTTTACAATGTATGAGCCGTATGTTGTCCGATCGATATGCCGAAGTGCAAGAATATTTTGATAACTATGAAAAGTAGCCTAACCGTCTAAATCCCAATCCAGTTAAAAATAATGGTTTTCATCATGAAAAAGGGCAAGTCAATGGCTTACCTTTTTGCTATATATCTACGCTCTAAAGTAGTTAATGGCTTTTTTGATAGGTCACAAACTGATAACTTAACCCACTTTTTTCATCAATCTGTGTGTTGCTTTGACTGATTTTGACAAATTCGTTTGGGATAGCAGGATAAAACGCATTGGCATCGTCGATGATTGTGTCTACTTGAGTGACTTCTAAACGGTCAGTAAATAACATCGCTTGTTCAAACACCTTTTCACCACCGATTACCCAAAGGGTGCCTAGCCCTTTGCCGTGAGCCAGTGAAGCGCCTTGCGTCAATGCATCATCAAGATTATGAAAAATGAAGACAGTGTCGTCAGCCGCTTGATAATCAAGATTGGTCGTGATGACAAAATTGGTGCGATTGGGCAAAGGCTTTGCACCCATCGACTCAAAGGTTTTGCGTCCCATGATGACAATGCCGCCTTCGGTGAGTTTTTTAAAATGTTTTAAGTCGTCTGAAATATGCCAAGGTAATTGGTTGTCTTTACCAATGGCTCGGTTTTGACTGATCGCAACCACGTGGGCGACTTCGACATTGGAATAACTCATTTTTCGATCCTTTTTAATTTAATTAAACAGATACTTGAGCCTTAATGGTGGCATGGCTTTGATAGTTTTCAATCTTGATATCGTTAAAATCAAAGTCAAAAATGTTATCAATCTCTGGATTTAGCCAAAGGGATGGCAAAGCAAACGGCTCACGGCTGAGTTGCTCATGGACTTGCTCAAGGTGATTGTTATAAATATGGCAATCACCGCCCGTCCATACAAATTCCCCCACGCCAAGTCCCGTTACATGGGCGATCATGTGTGTAAGCAACGCATAACTCGCGATATTAAATGGCACGCCGAGGAATAAATCCGCCGAGCGTTGGTATAATTGACATGACAATTTACCGTCCGCGACAAAAAACTGAAATAGGGTATGACAAGGTGGCAGGGCGACTTCACCCGCTTCTTTTGGATTCCATCCTGACACGATTAACCGCCGAGAGTTGGGGTTGGTTTTGATTTCATTGACGACCCAACTGATTTGGTCAAAGCCGTCTGAATTATAGCTGCCGTCCGCCTTTAGGCTTGCCCCAAAGTTTCGCCATTGGTGCCCATACACTGCCCCAAGTTCGCCTTCGGGTTTACCAAAACGCGCAGTTTGCTCGGCGGTTGCCCATTCATTCCAAATTCGTACGCCGTTATCTTGTAAATATTTAACGTGCGTATCGCCTTTTAAGAACCAAAGTAATTCATAAATCACGCTTTTAGTGTGGATTTTTTTGGTGGTCAATAATGGAAAGCCATCCGTTAAATCAAACCGCATTTGCGAACCAAAATAGCTGATTGTCCCTGTACCGGTACGGTCGCCTTTTTGTGTGCCGTTGGCGAGGACAAGTTTGAGCAAATCAAGATAAGCTTGTTCATTTTTACTGGTTATCATAACGTTATCCACCATTTAATCCACATTTTTTTGTGAGCCCCAATCATAAATTTGGTGTTTATAAGCCAAAACCAACATGATTAAGCCTGCAATGACCATTGGAAAGCTTAAAATTTGCCCTTTAGTCATCCAACCAAACAAAATAAAACCTTGGTCAGCGTCAGGTTGGCGGAAAAATTCGGTGGTAAAACGAGCCACACCATAGCCCAACACAAATAAACCACTGACCGCCATACGCGGGCGAGGTTTGCTAGCAAACCACCACAATAAAATAAATAACACCACGCCTTCTGTAAAGGCTTGATAAAACTGAGAAGGATGGCGAGGTAATAACAGTTGATTGTTAACATTGACAGCGATACTTTGCAAGGCTGGATTTTGCTGAAGCATTTCATAATCTGCTTTTGCCGCTTGCGGGAATAACATCAGCCAGTTATAGCCGCCTTCTGATACGCGCCCCCATAATTCGCCATTGATAAAGTTACCAATTCGACCGAAGAATAAACCCGTCGGCACACAAGGGGCGATAAAATCAAGCACATTAAAAATCGGTTTTTTGTATTTGCGAGAAAATAAAAGCATCGCAATCACAACGCCTAAAAATCCGCCATGAAATGACATACCGCCTTGATTGACTTTAAACAAATACATTGGGTTGGCTAAAAATTCGCCAAATTCATAGAACAAAACATAGCCAATACGCCCGCCAAGAATTACGCCCATTGCCCCGAAAAACACAAGGTCGGCGACCATATCGGTATTCCAGTCGGGTCGCCCACCATAAGATTTTAAGTTGGTGCGATACCAAGCTAAGGCAAACGCCACGGCAAAGGCGAGTAAATACATGAGCCCATACCAATGGGCTTGAATGGGGCCAAGATGCAGGGCGACAGGGTCGGGCTGTGGGTGAATTAAGACAAGTGGTAGCATAGCAATCGATTCATGATAAAAATGCCAATATCATAGCATTTTTGCGCATTGTCGGCTAATTTTTATCTGTCTGTCAAAATCGCATTTCAATGCCTTGATTTGCCATAAATCGCTTGGCTTCGGGAATCGTATATTCGCCAAAATGAAAAATACTTGCCGCTAACACCGCATCGACCCCGCCTTGTAACACCCCATCGGCAAGATGCTGCAAATTGCCTACCCCGCCCGAGGCAATGACAGGTACATTTACGCTGTCAGTAATGCGCTTCATTAAAGCAAGATCATAGCCGTTTTTGGTGCCATCTGAGTCCATCGACGTGACCAATAATTCGCCTGCGCCAAAACCTGCCATTTTGACTGCCCATTCCACCGCATCAATGCCTGTTGGTTTACGACCGCCATGGGTAAAGATTTGCCATTGATTGTCGCTTACTTGTTTGGCATCAATTGCTACCACGATACATTGATTGCCAAAGCGTGCTGCTGCTTCACCGACAAAGTCGGGATTCACAATCGCTGCCGAGTTAATCGACACTTTATCTGCCCCAGCGTTGAGCAAATTGCGAATGTCCTCAATTTTGCGTACGCCACCACCGACGGTGAGCGGTACAAAGACCGTTTCTGCCATTCGCTCAACCGTGTGATAAGTGGTATCTCGCCCGTGATGGGTGGCGGTGATATCCAAAAAGGTGATTTCATCCGCCCCTTGTTCATTATAGCGTTTGGCAACTTCAACAGGGTCACCTGCGTCTTTGATATCCAAAAATTGTACACCTTTCACCACTCGCCCATTATCAACATCCAGACAAGGGATAATTCGTTTTGCTAACATCTTTGATTTCCTTCTATAATAGCCCTAAGTTTAGCAAATTTACTTTAGCCTTACCGCAGTTTTTCTCATACTCAAACCCTTTTATCGAGGAAAAACCATGTCTGTTTATACCCAGCTTACTGACCAACAATTTAGCAATTTTTGTCAAAACTTTAATATTGAATTTGCTAAAGCCCTTCCCATTACCCAAGGCATCAAAAATTCCAATTGGTTTATTCAAACTAAAACGGATAGAGAGGGCGAACCGTCTTATGTGTTTACTTTATTTGAAGAACGTAAACCCCACGAAATCCAAAAAATGGCCATCATTTTAGATAAACTCAAAGATCAACTGCCGGTTGCCGCCCCATGTAAAGCCAAAAATGGTGAATTTTTGCAGTATTTTGACAACAAAGCCATCGTGGTTGCCCCCAAGCTATCGGGTCGTCATCCGCAGCACATTACACAGGAGATGTGCCGCCAAATGGGCGAAGCGTTAGCCAAGTTACATCAAAATTTGCAGACCTTGACCCCTGCCGAACATTTCGGCGTTGAGCTTTATCCGTGGCATTTGGTGCGTGACCGTGAAACCCAATTTATGCCAAAAGACGAAGCCAAGCTGATGAATGACATTTGGCAAGCGTATGAAGCGGTGGCAAACACCGATTTGCCAAAAGGCTTGTGTCACTTGGACATGTTTGCAGATAACACGCTGTGGGACTTCTCAGACAAGCAAGGGGCGGCTAGCGAGCCAACACTGACAGGGTTACTCGATTTTACCGAGGTAAGTGTTGAGCACTTTGTGATGGATGTGGCGATTACGATTAATGATTTTTGCACCACGTGGGGAAACGGCAATGCATTATTGGGGCAGGGCGAAACGGTGAATTTTGATAACACCAAAATGCAAGCATTTTTGCAAGGCTATGAAAGTGTAAGACCTTTAAGCGAGCAGGAAAAACATGCGTTACCGATTATGCTTGCGATGGCGGCGGTGACGTTTTGGTTATTGCGGCTTAATGTGATTTATTATAACCGCCAACAGGGGCGGACGGGCGACAATATCATGGTAAAAAATCCAGACTTGATGAAACGGCTTGCAGCTTATCATTGGGCAAACGTTCGTCTTTTGCCATAAAATTTCCTTTTTTAAAAATTTTAGTATAAAAACCGCCTAGCATCTGCTAAGCGGTTTTTTATAAGGTTTTATAATAAGACGAATTATTCTTCGCTGGTTCCTTGTGTTGGGTTAATCGTTTGATTAATCCCTTTCATCGTCAATTTGATACGCCCACGGTTGTCAATATCTTGAACAAGCACATTCACCATTTGACCTTCTTTAAGTACATCGTTCACATTCTCGATACGCTCATCCGAGATTTGTGAGATATGTACCAAGCCATCGGTATTGGGTAATATATTGACAAACGCGCCAAATTCCACAATACGAGCCACTTTACCCGTGTAAGTTTTGCCCACTTCCACCTCAGCGGTAATCGCTTCAATTTTCGCAATCGCCGCTTTGGTTGAGGCTTTGTTTTCACCAAAGATACGAATCGTACCATTATCATCGATATCAACTACTGCACCGGTTTCTTCGGTCAATTGACGAATCGTTGCACCGCCTTTGCCAATCACGTCACGGATTTTTTCGGGATCGATATCCATGACTGCAAAGTTTGGCGCATAGGCATTGATTTCTTTACGGCTGGTTGAGATGACTTCGTTCATCGCATTAAGGATATGAATCCGTCCGGCATGGGCTTGGTGCAAGGCTTTTTCCATGATCTCTGGGGTAATCCCTTCGATTTTGATATCCATTTGCAAGGCAGTTACACCATTGGCAGACCCAGCGACTTTAAAATCCATATCGCCGAGATGGTCTTCGTCTCCCAAAATGTCTGACAACACCGCAAAACGCTCACCTTCTTTGACCAGACCCATCGCAATCCCGGCAACTGGGGCTTTGAGGGGTACACCGGCATCCATTAACGACAACGATGCACCACATACCGATGCCATTGACGATGAGCCGTTTGATTCGGTGATATCAGATACCACACGAATCACATACGGAAAGCGTTCACTATCTGGCAACACTGCTTGTACCCCACGACGAGCAAGGCGACCATGACCAATTTCACGGCGTTTAGGTCCGCTATCACGACCCGTCTCACCCACCGAATAGCTTGGGAAATTGTAATGGAGCATAAAGTGGTCTTGCTTGGTGCCTGCCAATGTGTCAATCATATTGACATCACGGGTATTACCCAATGTAGTCGTCACTAAGGCTTGCGTCTCGCCACGAGTGAACAGGGCAGAGCCATGGGTATAAGGCAATACGCCTACTTGAATATCCAATGCACGCACGGTTTGTAGGTCGCGACCATCAATACGAGGCTTACCAGATAAAATATTGTCACGCACAGTACGATACTTTAAGGTTTCAAATAGTTCGTTGATTTGAGCGACTTTATCCATGTAATCTTCAGCTTCCGTATTGCCGCCTAAAGTAGCAACTGCTTCATTTTGGATTTCGTCTAAGCGAGCGTAGCGGCTAGCTTTTTCGCTGATGGTATAAGCATCTGAAATAGCAGCGGCAAATTGGTTTTGTAGCGCAGTTTGTAATTCTTCGTTAATGGCAGGGGCAACAAACTCAGTTTTTTGTACGCCAACTTGGTTGGCAAAGTCATTAATCGCATCAATCACAATTTGTTGTTGTTGATGACCGTACAACACCGCACCCAGCATTTGGTCTTCTGACAATTCTTTGGCTTCTGATTCCACCATCAATACCGCAGAGGATGTGCCCGCAACAACCAAATCCAAATCGCTTTGTTTAATTTCTTCAAGATTTGGATTGAGTACATATTCACCATTGATAAAACCCACACGAGCCGCACCAATCGGACCATTAAATGGGGCAGGTGAGATTGCTAACGCCGCTGATGTACCAATCATCGCTGCAATATCCGCATCTTGTTTTTTGTCACTAGAAATTACAGTGGCAGTCACTTGAATTTCGTTATAATACCCTTCTGGGAATAATGGACGAATCGGACGATCAATCAAGCGAGAAGTCAAAGTTTCAAGCTCGCTTGGGCGACCCTCACGCTTGCCATAGCCACCAGGGATTTTACCTGCGGCATACATCTTTTCTTGATAATTCACCGTTAACGGGAAAAAATCTTGACCGGCATTGGCTTCAGGCTTGACTACCACAGCGACCAATACCGACACACCACCCATATGCACAAGCACCGAGTTGGCTTGACGAGCAATACGTCCGGTCTCTAGCGTAACTTGTTGATTGCCGTATTGAAATTCTTTGGTTACGATATTAAACATATTATTCCTTTGATAAAATTTTGGGCTTTTCAGTAATAGCCCCTAACGTTTGGATTCTTGGTTGTCACTATTGGCCAAAACCCAAACGTTAGAAGCAATCTACTGCTGTATAAACCCCTTTTCATAGTGTTAAAAATTGCTATACTACACTTAAAAGTTTAGGCATAACGTGCCTATTTTACTTAATTTTGCTGCTGATAGCCATTAAAATAAGACAAATTCCTAAAAACATGCGCCATAAAAAAACGGCTACCTAAAAGTAACCGTTTTAATAGTCTATCTGTATAAAGACCAAAATTAACGACGTAAGCCCAACTCACCAATTAATTTAGTATAGCGGTCAGCGTCTTTGCGTTTTAAGTAGTCAAGCAAACTACGACGTGAGTTAACCATACGAATCAAACCACGGCGGCTGTGGTGATCAGCTTTATGCGCTTTAAAATGTGGTTGTAAATCGTTGATACGCGCGGTTAACAGAGCGATTTGAACTTCTGGTGAACCTGTGTCATTTTCTGACTGTTTGAATTTTGCAATAACATCTGCACGGTCTTGATTCGTTAACATAATTGTTTCCTAGCTTTTCAGCCTATCAGTGAGAAGCCTAATCTTTTGCCTGAATAACAAAAATAGATTAGGGTGAATAATAAAGGAAAACCACGCCTCTCAGTAGTTGTCCTAATTTAAAAACCCATTTCGATATTAGGATTTTAAAAAGAGTAATATTTTAACAAAATTTTAGGATTAAAAAAACCCCAATCGCATAATTGGGGCTAGTATTTTTACAAAAGCAATTATTTATTTTGATTATTACCGATGGGTTGTTTAGGGGTCGCCTCACCTAATTTATCAAGTTGTTCTTGGGGAGCTGTCGTTGCTTCACTCAAACTATCAGGTTCGTTATCAGTCGCTATGGGGGTAGTAGACATATTTTTATTCATCTCATTGATATCTGTCATCGTTGTTGATTGCATACTATTTTTCCTTTTTATCATTTATTTTTTTATTATTTATTTAAGGCCGTATCAATTGCTGCGACAAAGTCGGGGATATCGTCAGGTTGACGACTGGTAATCAAATTACCATCGATGACTACTGATTTATCTTCAAAATTAGCACCTGCATTTTTTAAGTCAAGCGCAATGGTTTTATAAGCGGTCAATTTTTTACCATTAGCAACTTGCATATCCACAAAAATCCAAGGGGCATGACAAATTGCTGCCACCGGTTTACCGGTATCTAAAAATGCTTTAACAAGTGTTTGTGCCGCTTGCTTACCACGCAAGGCATCTGCATTAGCTCCACCGCCTGGTAATACAATCGCGTCATAATCGCTTGCGTTGGCTTCGCTAATTAATAAATCAGCGGTAAAATGATCAGCAGGATCTGTATGATTAAGTCCACGTACTTGTTTTTGTGGTTGGGTAGTAATCAACGTGGTGGTATAACCTTTCGCTTCAAGTAATTGTTTGGGTTTGGTATATTCTATTTGTTCAAAGTCAGTATCGAGTAAAAAAGCAATCTTAGACATGGTGTTATCCTTATGTTTTTATTTAAGTTTTAGCGATAACCAAATCATATAAGAAAAAAACCTAACTTACTGCTGATAAAACGTCAAATTTTGTGTCGGTAAATTAACAACGTATAGCAACTGTGACAAACAGCTAAACAAAAATTAATTATTAACTAGTTTAAGGGGTTGTAAGCGTCCATTGGGCTCAAGGTTGGCTACCCCTAAAAATTTATCCAAATGAAATAACCGAATTTCCTGTTGCTTATCGCTTAAAATGTCTTGCTCAGTTGCTTCAAATTTGACATTGAGCCGTTGACCATTGCGAATGCGGCTGGTCTGCGCTTCATCGAGTTGTAATTTTGACAAAAATTTGACACATTCATCAATAGGCAATAATTTGTCAAAACGTTGGTCAAAACTCAATGTCTCAAAATCGGCTAACGTAATTGAATTTTGCAAATTAAAATCGCCAGTTTTGGTACGTCTAAGCGACGTTAAATGTCCAAAGGTGCCTAAGGCTTTGGCAATATCTTCACCCAAGACTCGAATATAAGTACCTTTTGAACAAGTCACATCAAGCTGTAATTGGTCGGGCAAAATGGGTACGACAGCCAAATCAAAAATCGTGATGGGGCGAGCCTCACGCTCAATTTCGATACCTTCCCGAGCCAATTCGTACAGTTTTTTGCCGTCTTTTTTGAGGGCGGAATACATCGGCGGAATTTGACAGATACCGCCCAAAAAGGTTTGGGTCACGGCTGACAATTTCTCATCGCTCAAATCGGGAATGGCTTGGATGGCAATGACTTTGCCTTCAGCATCGCCTGTGTCAGTCTGCTCGCCAAGTTTGAGAATGGCTTGATAGGATTTGACCGCCTCGAGCTGATAATGGCTAAATTTGGTCGCTTCGCCCAGACAAATCGGCAATAAGCCTGTCGCCATTGGGTCAAGTGTGCCGGTATGCCCTGCTTTTTTGCTGTCATGGCTGTCCGATTTTAGCAAGTATTTGACTTTGGAAACGACTTGCTGAGAGGTCATACCTTGGGGCTTATCAATCAGCAAAACGCCAGAAACGACGTGTTTTTGAACAGTCATAAGCGCGTTTACGCTTTATCTTTGCGGGTCATTTGCTCAAAGAATTCATCATTGGTTTTTGAGTCTTTGAGTTTTTCTAGCAAAAATTCGGTCGCCTGCATTTCATCCATCGGGTGCAATAACTTACGCAAAATCCACACTTTACGCAGCAACGCTTCATCCATTAACCGTTCTTCACGGCGCGTGCCCGATTTTTTGATGTTAATGGCAGGAAATACCCGTTTTTCGGCAATACGGCGGTCAAGGGTGATTTCTTGGTTACCCGTCCCCTTGAACTCTTCATAAATCACTTCATCCATACGGCTACCCGTATCAATCAAGGCGGTCGAGATAATGGTCAAACTGCCGCCTTCTTCGATATTACGAGCCGCCCCAAAAAAGCGTTTTGGGCGTTCTAATGCATTGGCATCAACACCCCCTGTTAATACCTTGCCTGATGACGGAATCACGGTGTTATAAGCCCGAGCCAGACGGGTAATCGAATCCAATAAAATCACCACATCTTGCTTGTGCTCGACCAAGCGTTTGGCTTTTTCAATCACCATTTCGGCGACTTGGACGTGACGGGTGGGTGGCTCATCAAAGGTTGAAGCAACCACTTCCCCCCGCACGGTGCGTTGCATTTCAGTGACTTCTTCAGGACGTTCATCAATCAAGAGCACAATCAAATAACACTCGGGGTTATTTTTGGTAATCGACTGGGCAATTGATTGTAAAAGAACCGTTTTACCTGCTTTAGGCGGAGCAACGATAATTGAACGCTGACCTTTCCCAATGGGTGCCATCAAATCAATGACACGCCCTGTCAAATCTTCGGTGGTACCATTGCCCAGCTCAAGTTTTAGTTGCTCAGTCGGAAACAGTGGGGTTAAGTTTTCAAAAATCAGTTTGTGGCGTGAACGGTCTGGTGTATCAAAGTTGATTTCGTTGACTTTTAACAACGCAAAGTAGCGTTCAGAGTCTTTGGGTGGGCGAATCGTACCAGCAATTGAGTCACCTGTTTTTAGATTAAAGCGGCGAATTTGACTTGGGCTGACATAGATGTCATCAGGACCAGCAAGATACGAGCCTTCTGATGAACGCAAAAAACCAAAACCGTCTGGCAAAATCTCAAGTACCCCATCACCATAGATCGCTTCACCGTTGCGAGCGTGGGTTTTTAAGATAGCAAAGATAATGTCTTGTTTGCGGCTACGAGCCATATTTTCTAAGCCCATTTGCTCGCTAATTGCTAACAATTCGGCAATTGATTTGCGTTTTAATTCGGTTAAATTCATAAATTAAATCATCAAAAATGTATTGACCTGACTTATCTGTTGAATTGACAACATCTTGCAAGTAACAATGACTGCCAGTCCAGATAAGAGTAAAAGAAGAAAACAGCCACGACAGAACGCCATAGACCGAAATGACTGTATCGAAATTGACTACCACAAGTAAATAAGAAGGTTTAATCAGCTTGGGTTAGGCAACTTCAGATATTACAGACGGATGATACAGAATAGTTGTGTTAAATACTCGATAATTTGCTCTTATACCGCAGATTAAAGCGTTTTAACAAAGTTTAATTTGTGGCATACAATATACGACTAGCCGCTAGCAATTGTCAATCGCTTCCATAAAAAAACCATGATCATTCCAATAGTTTGTTAATTTAGCTAACAAAAATTGATTGATCATGGTAAATAAGCATTAAATCAATATAGGTTTACAGTCAAGTCAAAATTTTTAAATGACATGATATGGATAAACTGATATTGTCCAATTAAACGTGTTTATTTAATAATGCAGACAATTGGGCTTTAGGCTGTGCACCCACCACATTATCCACTTTTTCACCGTTTTTAAAGACAAATAGGCTTGGAATACTCCGGATGCCATATTGAGCAGCCAAATTTGGATTGGCATCCACGTCAATTTTGACAATACGAGCTTTGCCTTCAAATTCGCCAGATAACTCATCTAATACCGGCGCAATGGCTTTACAAGGTCCACACCAAGCTGCCCAAAAGTCCACTAAAACAGGGACATCAGATTGTAATACGGCTTTTTCAAACGTGCCTTCATCGGCATGAATCACAGATGACATAATTTTTTCCTTTTTGCTGTGAGATAATAGGATTGTTCTATCAAGATTGCTAGAACGGTTAATGGATAATAAATTGATGGGGATATAATAACATAATGCAAATGGCTAAATATGTCAGCAATGGTTAATTGTGTTAATGGTACTGATAAAAAAGGTAAATTAACCGACAAAAATTTCCTACGCACGAATAGCGCAATAAAACCATAAATGGCTTGTCACCCACTGGCAAAAATGCGTAAAATGGGGCAATTTTCATCATCGAATTGTGTATTATGCCTGATTTACTTGCTGATAATGAATTGATGGCTGCCATCGATTTGGGTTCAAATAGCTTTCACCTTGCCATCGCTCGTCTAGACCACGGCGAAGTACGCAAATTGGCATCCATGTCTGAAAAAGTGCAACTTGCCGCAGGGCTTGATGACAACAAATTTTTATCTCAAGATGCCCAACAACGCGGACTCGATTGTTTATCGCGCTTTGTGGGTAGGCTTGATTCAGTTTCGCCCCAACGTCTTCGCATTGTAGCCACCAATGCCTTACGGCAAGCCAAAAATGCCGATGAATTTATTAAAAAAGCCAATGCCATTTTACCAAAACCGATTGAAGTCATCGCAGGGCGAGAAGAAGCGCGCTTGATTTATTTGGGCGTATCGCACACCAATGCCAGTACTGAAAAACGTTTGGTGATTGATATAGGTGGCGGCTCGACTGAGTTTATTATTGGTAAAGGGTTTGACCCAATTTTGACCGAAAGCTTACAAATGGGCTGTGTGGCGTTTACTAAAAATTACTTTGGCGATGGCGAAATCACCGAAAAAGCCTTTGAAAAAGCCATTGCGGCGGCACGTAAAGAGGTGTTAGGGATTAGTCGCTTGTATCAAAAAACCGGTTGGGACAGTGTGACAGGCTCCAGCGGTACGATTAAAGCGGTCAACCAAATTTTAGTACAGCTTGGGCTGGCTGATGACCATGCGCGCGTCACCTTTAATGGCGTCAAGCATATTCAAAAACTGTTGCTCAAAGCCAAGTATGTGGATAATATTGATTTTGCAGAAGTCAAAGAAACCCGCAAAGCGGTACTGCCTGCCGGGGTTGCCGTGTTACTGGCTACGATGAGTGTACTTGGCATTGATACAATTGCGTACTCAGATGGGGCATTACGTGAAGGCGTGATGTATGACATGCTTGGTCGCTTTGCCAGTGAAGATGTGCGTGATCGTAGTGTGCAAGCCATACTGACTCGCTACTCAGTTGATCGCAAACAAGCCAAACGGGTCGTCGCTACCGCCCAAGCGCTGTACAATCAAGTCAAAAATCGCCTTGGACTTGATGAGGAAGATGCCGACTTACTGCGGCGTGGGGCGTATTTACATGAAATTGGCCTAGCGATTAGTCACAGTAGTTACCATCGTCACAGTGCTTATTTGCTACAAAATTCTGACATTGATGGCTTTTCGCAAGTCGATAAAATGCGGATGGCACAATTGGTCATGCATCATCGCCGCAAGCTAAAGCCCGAAGGGTTAGAAGAGGTCAAAATGGTGGGCGGTGAGAATTTGGTATATCTGGCGTTACTCCTTCGTCTGGCTGTATTGACCCACCATAGCCGCAGTAAGCACGAAGACATTGTCCTAAAACTTACTGCCAAAGATGATAAACATTGGCTAGTTAGCCTCAATCTTAACAGCGATGCCGCCAATTTATTGTATAGTGATCTACTTGATGAAATTGAGGTTTGGCAAAAGTGGGGTATCAGGCTTGATGTCAAAACCCTTGACTAACCTTTTAACAACTATCTTTTAAACTCAATAAGGAAATACTGATGAGTGTCTGGGAAAAAGTACAGCTGGCACGCCACGCTAAGCGCCCCTTGTTTTTGGATTATGCCAACCAGTTATTCACGGAGTTTGATATTTTGCAAGGGGACAGAGCCTTTGCCGATGACAAAGCGATTTTAGGCGGATTGGCAAAGTTTAATGACCAACCTGTCATGCTCATTGGACAGCATCGAGGACGTAACACGCGAGAACGGATTGAGCATAACTTTGGTATGGCAAATCCCGAAGGTTACCGCAAAGTGGTGCGATTGATTAAATTGGCAGAACGCTTTGGTTTGCCGATTTTTACCTTTATCGATACCCAAGGGGCATACCCTGGGGTAGGCGCGGAAGAACGGGGGCAAGCCCAAGCCATTGCCGAGAGTATTGCCACGTTTTCAGCAATTCAAGTGCCTGTCATTGCCACCGTGATTGGGGAAGGTGGCTCGGGTGGCGCATTGGCAATTGGAGTTGCTGATCGCGTCAATATGCTTGAAAACAGTATTTATTCGGTGATTTCGCCCGAAGGCTGTGCGTCGATTCTGTGGAAAACCGCTGAACAAGCCCCAAAAGCCAGTGAAGCGTTAAAACTTTCGGCGGATAATCTAAAAAATTTAGGTTTGATTGATGAAGTCATCGGCGAGGGTGAAGGGGCACATATTGAAAGTAAAACCGTGATAACTAATCTTAAACTTACCCTTGGCCAACAGCTGGCTGAGTTGTTAAAACTTGATGTCACTGCTTTATTAAATCAACGTTATGAACGACTGATGGGTTTTAACTCGCAAGTTCAGATGTCTGCCTAACTCATTAAATGTTACTAAAGTTCAATGAATAATGGCTAAGTCCAAACCGATGTCCTTAATCACCAGCATCAAACAAAGCTATCAGTCACATTTTTTGCCCACGCAGACGGTTTATATTGCTTGTAGCGGCGGGCGGGATTCGATGGCGTTGTTGTTTGCTTGCCATCAGCTTGGTTTACCCATTCATGTTCTGCATGTTAACCACAAATTGCAAGCGATGAGCGATGATTGGCAAAACATGGTTGAAAGCTTTTGTCAAACTTATCACATTCCTTGCCAAAGTTTTTGCTTAGCATGGCAGGCGCCGCAGAGGGTGAATGAAGCCCAAGCTCGTACCGCCCGCTATCAAGCAATGGCAGGCTTTGTACCCTCACAAGCCGTAATTGCTACTGCTCACCATGCCAATGACCAAGCCGAAACCTTGCTAATCAATCTATGTAAAGGCGCAGGCTTAGCGGGTCTAGTAGGTATGAGTGAGTTGAGTGACCAGCCCGAATTTGGCAAGCCGATTCGGCTATGGCGTCCGCTCCTTCACTTTACCCGTGAAGAAATTAGTGGATTTGTCACCGAGCATCAAATCGCGTATATCGATGATCCTACCAATGCCACCGGCGATAATCAACGGGCATTTTTGCGAGAACAAGTTTTGCCAAAACTTGAGGCACGCTTTGGCAATGTGATTAACAATATCAACCGTACCCAAACCAATCTTCGCCATGCCAAAACCAGTATTGACGCGCAAGTGACAAGGGATTTGGCCGATTGTCAGATTGCCAATCCGCAAAACATCAAACCGCCACTCGACATTGATAAGCTGATCAAATTAAGCCATCCAAGACGCTTTGAGTTACTGCACACTTGGGTGAAAGGCGAGAAGAAGTTTGCACCTCATCGGCAGTTGATTGAACAAATTGACGCGTTAATTTTTAGCCAAAATCCCGAGCAACAAGCGATTTTATATTGGCAAGGGATTCAAATCCGTCGTTATCGTAAGGCCTTGTATCGGCTAGATACTTCAGACCAACAAGCGTTACATGCCATGATAAAGTTAACTGATAATTTGCCGTTCGATCTGCGTGCGGTAATGCCTAATGAAAAATTTTGTCGACTTGGCAATGGGTTTCATGAGCCTTTTAAAAAAATTTGTCAACGCCTTGCGATTCCTAGTTGGGATCGAGAGGATGCCAAGGTGCTAACTAACAAAAATGGTAAAAATTTTGCCTTAGTCTTGCCAAAACAACTGATTTGGCTAACAGATAGCCAAATGCTATCAACTGACTTAAAATACGACCTAAGCCAAAGATTCACTGAACTTATCAATCAATCACGTGATTGTAAAACTTAAATGATCCCAATAAGCCGTGTTTAGATAAATTGCCAATTTTATCCGCTATTGATAGTTCAGCTATGGTAAACTTGGGCTTTTGTTAAACGTTTGAGCCGCTTTTTTAATCTAACATACGTGCAACCTATCTTCACGACTTTACCCCAACTCACATCCAATGATAAAAAGGATAAGCCATGACCCTACCAACCCATATTTCAATTGCCTTTATTGGCGGCGGCAATATGGCAACCGCGCTGATTGCAGGCTTGACTGCCAAAGGACAAAAGCTCAGTCGCTTGCATGTCATTGAAACAGACGAAAACAAACGTCAAGAATTCATCAATCAAGGTATACAAGCCTATGATGCCAATGATAATTTGGCTGTCCAAACAGCGATTGGGCAAGCCGATGTGGTGGTATTGGCGGTCAAACCTCAAGTAATGAAAGCCGCATTATTGCCGTTACAATCCGTTTGGGGGGAGCAATTGGTTATCTCGATTGCCGCAGGTATCAGCACCGATAGTCTTAAAGACTGGCTTGGTGATAACGTCAAACTGGTACGCGCTATGCCAAATACCCCTGCCATGATACAAATGGGGGCAATCGGCTTGTATGCCACCGACCAAGTGACCGCCCAAGATAAAACATTGGCAGAAGAAATCATGTCGGCAACAGGCTTGGTGTTGTGGGTAGAACATGAAGAACAGCTGCATGCGGTGACAGCGGTGTCGGGCTCTGCCCCTGCCTACTTTTTTTATTTGATTGAAAATATGGTAAAAGCAGGTGAAAGCTTTGGCTTAAGCGCCCAACAAGCCACGGCGCTCACCATGCAAACCGCGCTAGGTTCAGCGCAAATGGCATTGACCAGTCATGATAGCCCCACCGAACTTCGCCGCAAAGTTACCTCACCCAATGGCACAACGCAAGCGGCAATCGAAGTGATGGATAAACAAAACATGGCGCAAACGATCCAAGACGCAATGCAAGCGTGTGTCACTCGTTCGCAAGAATTGAGCGCTGCCTTTGGCAAATAGTCGTAAATCAACAGTAAAGGGTAAACACCTCACCTCATGAAACAGTTAATTGACTTTCACAAAACAAGGGTAATCGCATGACACATTTGCTAGCAGGAATTTTTGATATAGTGGTTGGGTGTGCGATGCTGTTGTTATTTTTTCGCTTTATGTTCCAATTTGCCCGAATTGATGTCAAAGACCCAGCAGGAAAACTGATATATCGTTTGACCCGTATTGTTGATATCTTCGAGCGGATTTTTCCGAATGTGGGTGAAGGTAGACTTAGCCTTGCCACGATTATGCTTGCTATTTTGGTGCGGTTGGTGTTTATGGGCGGTGTGTTATCGCTGATGAAACAAAATAGCGGTAACTTGGGTATATTTACCATGACCGATTTTAATCATGATGTAATTGAATACGTATTTCGAGATTATCAGCCTGCCACCATGTTTTTTGCGGCTGCCATGACTGTAATTTTAGATTTTCTGCGGTTGGCTCAATATATTATCATTGGTTCGTTTATTGGTAGTTGGATAATGATGTTTACCCAAAAAATGCCCCCAATTTTTGGCTTATTAACCCAGCTTAGTGAACCATTAATTGAGCCATTTCGCAAACTGATTCCGCCGATGGGAATGTTTGACCTAGCCCCGATGGTGGGGTATTTTGCGCTTATGTTATTGGAGTTGTTAGTGCAAACACTGACCGGCTATCTGCTAACCCTTTAACCAATTTTAAAAAATTATTTAAAATCTTTCCAATAAAAACCACGCCAGTTTTGCGTGGTTTTTAATGAGGTTTTGTAGCTTGTCAGTTATTTTTTGCGTGTAGGGCCTAACAACATACCCATTTGCCGACCTTCAACTTTTGGGGCTTGCTCAACATTACCAATATCTTGGGTGTCGGCAATGACCTTTTCAAGTTGGGCTAAGCCGATTTGTTGGTGCGCCATTTCACGCCCTCGAAAGCGAATAGTGACTTTGACTTTATCTTGGTCTTCCAAGAACTCACGGATTTTACGTAACTTAACTTGGTAGTCGGCTTCTTCAGTACCAGGACGCAGTTTAATTTCTTTTAACTGGGTTTGTTTTTGGTTCTTTTTAGCGTCTTTGGCTTTTTGTTTTTGGTCATACAGGTATTTTCTGTAGTCCATAATTTTTGCCACAGGTGGATTGGCATCAGGGACCATCTCGACCAAATCCAATTCAGCATCACGTGCCGCCTGCAAAGCGGTTTTTATATCGACAACACCAACTTGCTCGCCGTCTTCTTTGACTAAGCGTACCTCTTTGGCACGAATTTCCTCGTTGATGTCTAAACGGTTTGATGGTTTAATAGGTCTTACTCCAAAAATTTATATAAACCTTTATTTTACTAAGGTTTTAATAAGGTTACAAGCTTATTTGGCATAAAATAAAAAAAGAGCGTATTAAACGCCCTTTTTGATAAATAAACAAATAGCTGTTAGCCATTCATCGGGTCGCCTTTTTCGACGATACGCCCTTTTTGGCTAATGGCTTGATTCACCAATTCAACAAAGGCATCGACACTCATCACACCCAAGTTCTCGCCTTCGCGGGTACGCACATTGACTTGACCCGCTTCCACTTCTTTATCACCCATTACCAGCATATACGGAATGCGCTCAAGGGTGCGTTCACGGATTTTAAAGCCGATTTTTTCATTACGCAAATCGGTAATCACCCGTAAACCTGCGTCACCCAACTGTTTTGCCACAGTTTGGCAGGCTTCGGCTTGGGCATCGGTGATATTCATCACCACGGCTTGTTGCGGGGCAAGCCAGACAGGCATCCAGCCTGCATAATGCTCAATCAGCATCCCGATAAAGCGTTCAAACGAGCCCAAAATCGCGCGATGAAGCATGACAGGGATTTCTCGTTCACCTTGTTCATTGACAAACTCGGCATCAAGTCGCTGTGGTAAATTAAAGTCGAGTTGTAAGGTGCCACATTGCCATACTCGACCTAAGCTGTCTTTTAGACTAAATTCGATTTTTGGACCATAAAACGCCCCTTCCCCAGGTAGATATTGCCAGTCTAGCCCTGCATTGTCTAACGCATCGGCGAGGTCTTTTTCGGCTAAATCCCATAGACCATCTGCACCTACCCGTTTTTCAGGGCGGGTAGAAAGTTTCATTTGCACATCGTCAAACCCAAAGTCTTTATACACCTCAAGGGTCAGTTTGATAAAGTCTTGGGCTTCTTGTTTGATTTGCTCACGGCTACAAAAAATATGGGCATCATCTTGGGTAAAACCCCGCACCCGCATAATCCCATGCAATGAACCGGACGGCTCGTTACGATGGCACGAGCCAAATTCTGCCAGACGCAAAGGCAAATCCCGATAGGATTTTAAGCCTTGGTTAAACACTTGCACATGACACGGGCAGTTCATCGGTTTGATGGCGTAATCCCGTTTTTCACTGTGGGTGGTGAACATCATGTCGCCATAGTTCTCCCAATGCCCCGAACGCTCCCACAGGTTTCTATCGACGATTTGCGGTGTTTTGATTTCTTGATAGCCGTTGTCTTTTTGTACTTTTCGCATGTATTGCTCAAGCACTTGCCACATCGTCCAGCCGTTTGGGTGCCAAAATACCATACCCGGCGCTTCTTCTTGCATGTGGAATAGGTCTAAGGCTTTACCAATTTTGCGGTGGTCACGTTTTTCGGCTTCTTCGATACGCTGGATATAAGCTTTTAAATCTTTTTTATCCGCCCATGCGGTGCCATAAATACGCTGTAGTTGCTCATTTTTGGCATCACCTCGCCAATATGCCCCACTCATTTTGGTAAGTTTAAACGCCTTTAAAAAGCGGGTATTGGGCACGTGTGGTCCACGGCACATATCAACATATTCTTGGTGATAGTACAAACCCATTTGAGTTTCATTCGGCATATCTTCGATAAGACGTAATTTATAAGTCTCGCCACGGTCTTGGAATACTTTGATAACCTCGTCACGCGGTGTCATTTTTTTGATGACATCGTAATCTTGGTTAATCAATTGCGTCATGCGAGCTTCGATTTTTTCCATATCTTCGGGCGTGAAAGGTCGCTCGCTGTAAATATCATAATAAAACCCATCTTCGATAACCGGACCAATCACCATTTTGACATCAGGATACAGTTGTTTGACGGCATGACCCAAAAGGTGGGCGGTCGAGTGGCGGATGATTTCCACGCCCTCATCATCTTTTGGGGTGATGATTTGTACAGTCGCGTCAATGGTAATCGGGTCGCTGGCATCGACCAGCTTACCATTGACACGCCCTGCAACGGTAGCCTTGGCAAGCCCTGCGCCGATAGATTGGGCGATTTCCATCACGGTGGTTTGCCCGTCGAATTGTTTAACATCCCCATTGGGTAAAGTGATTGCGACCATAAAAGTCTCCTGATATTGGCGTTGGTAGTGATGTTTGCTACTATCAAACATATATCCGCTACCGTTTGGATGAGTAAAAAAGTAAAATATGAAAACGCTTGATTATAGCAAGATTTCAAACCAAGCAAAAGCGGTAAAATGGGTGTGCTAGCTGAGAGGCGGCAAGGTTTACATTAGCAAACACACAACAGATTTTCATCTGTTTTAACGTATAATTTTGCGTTAAATTTTATGACCTAGACTTTATAATCTGTACTTTTTAACCCAAATAGGTACCGACATGGCAGTTGATTTTTCTAATACGTTGATTGTGGCGGTATCGGCAACCGCCTTATTTGATTTATCCGAATCCGAAAGCTTTTTTAATCAAGCGTTGGCAGATGATCCCACCACTGCGATTGATAAATTCCGTGCCTACATGATAGAGCGAGAAAATGACCGACTTGCCACAGGTACAGGCTATCCGCTGATTAAAGCCTTGCTGAATTTAAACGGCCATTTGTCGCAACCTGAAACCTTGGGTGAAGTGGTATCGCCCCTTGTCGAAGTGGTGATTATGTCCAAAAACACCCCCGATACGGGCATTCAAGTGCTCAATGCGTTGCGGTCACATGGTTTGCCCATCACGCGCTCGGCATTTACGTCAGGCGAGGGCGTGGCTGACTATGTGGCAGATTTTAAGGTAGATTTATTTTTGACCACCAACCACGACGACGCCCAACAAGTCACCGATGCAGGCGTTTGTGCGTGTGCGATTTTAGACGCCCCACCAATTGACATGAAAGAGCTTGACACCGACCAACTACGCATTGCCTTTGATGGCGATGCGGTGTTGTTTGATGAGGCAGGGGAATTGCTATCGCAGCAGCAGGGCTTGCAAGCGTTTCACGATTATGAAGCCAAAATGAGCGATGTGCCGATGAATAAAGGTCCTTATGCGGACTTCTTAATAAAGCTGTCCAAACTACAAAAACGCTTGCCTTCAAAAATCAAACACCCACCGATTCAGATTGCCCTAGTTACGGCTCGTAATGCGCCTGCCGACTTGCGCGCGATCAAAACCTTGCGAAACTGGGGTGTGAATGTGGATTTGGCATTTTTCTTAGGCGGGCTTGATAAAACGCATGTATTACAAACCTTTGCCCCGCATATTTTCTTTGATGACTCCATCAAAAATTATGACTCTGCCAAAAGTGTGGTACCATCAGGACTTGTGCCGTATAGTTCAACGTCGAAATTATATGCCAAACCCAGTGACATTCAACCTCGCAACTTGTTAGAATTACCCGATGAAAAAATCGTAACATCCAAAATGCCATAACCGTAAAAAACCGCTTAATCTTTAAGCGGTTTTTATTTTTATCACAATAGACACTTAATGGTCAGACGCCCCCGCCGCCCCAATCCCTGTCAAGGAGCGAACATATTGGGCATCATAGCCCGCAATGTCCATCGCCGCACGAGGCGATTTGTCCATCATTGAGACCAACCAAGACACAAAAAATGCAATCGGAATACTAAAAATCGCAGGATTTTTATACGGAAAAATCGCTGCTGTATGGTGCATGACATCGACCCACACCGTTGGCCCCAATACAATCAATAAAACAGCAATCATCAGGCCTGTCGAGCCACCAATCACTGCCCCTTTGGTGGTCAAGCCTTTCCAAAACATCGACAATAATAAAATCGGAAAATTGGCAGATGCCGCGACCGCAAACGCTAGACCCACCATAAAGGCGATATTTTGCTTTTCAAACACAATTCCCAAGATAATCGCCAATACACCCAAAGCGACCACCGTCATTCGAGACACGTTCATTTCTTCGGCATGGGTAGCCGTGCCTTTTTTAATCACATTTGAATATAAATCATGGCTCACCGCTGATGCGCCCGACAAGGTCAAACCGGCAACCACCGCCAAAATCGTGGCAAAAGCAACGGCTGAAATAAAACCTAAAAATAAATTACCACCCACCGCTTCTGCCAAGTGAATCGCCGCCATGTTGGCCCCGCCAATCATTTCAACTTTGCTCACGCCATCTTTAACCACGGTTTCAAAAAAATGCGGGTTGTCTTTGGTCACAAGCATAATCGCGCCAAAGCCAATGATAAAGGTCAAGATATAAAAATAGCCGATAAACCCTGTGGCAACAAACACCGATTTACGGGCTTGTTTGGCATCGGGCACTGTGAAAAAACGCATCAAAATATGCGGTAAGCCTGCTGTACCAAACATCAAGGCAAGACCGAGTGATAATGCATCAATCGGATTACTCACAAGCTTACCAGGTGCCATAATTGCTTCATGTTTATCATGAATTGCCACCGCTTGTTTAAACATTTGCTCTGGGCTAAAACCCGAATGATACAACACCATCAATGCCATAAACGTCGCCCCCGATAGCAGCATCACCGCCTTGATAATCTGTACCCACGTGGTCGCAAGCATCCCGCCAAACAGCACATACGCCACCATCAAAATCCCGACAATCACCACCGCCCACAGATAATCAAGTCCAAATAATAGTTGAATTAGCTTACCTGCCCCGACCATCTGGGCAATCAAATAAACCAATACCACAATGAGCGTGCCTGAAGCGGCAAATAACCGTACGGGCGTCTGGGCAAAGCGATACGATGCCACATCGGCAAAAGTAAATTTACCCAAATTACGTAACCGTTCTGCAATCAAAAATAGCACCAACGGCCACCCGACCAAAAATCCCGTCGAATAAATTAACCCATCATAACCGCTACTAAACACCATCGCCGAAATACCCAAAAACGACGCCGCAGACATATAATCGCCCGCAATTGCCAAGCCGTTTTTAAAACCAGAAATGCCACCGCCTGCGGTATAAAAATCAGTGGTGGTTTTATTTTGCTTAGACGCCCAATAGGTAATACCCAGCGTAAACAACACAAACAACAAAAACATCAAAATCGCAGGCACATTAACCGCCTGTTTTTTTACCTCGCCTGTTAAGGCATCTGCCCAAGCAGGCAGTTGGGCAAATAGCCCCACTGCTGCCAGAGCAAAGATTTGAAATGTCTTTCGCCAAGCCAAGCGGCGAGTCAAAGTTGGTTGTAACATAATCACCCTCCTTGGTGATAAACTAAAATAGTAACCAATATGGCACTCATTTGCCGTGTTGAATGTCTTGCACCACCTTTTGGGTCAAGACATCAAATTCACCATTGGCTTTATGCACATAAATACCCGTCAATATGATCGAAATTAAAATTACCGCGAGTCCCAAATAGATGCCCCAGGTCGTGGTACTACCAGCTGACACGGGCGTCGCAAATAGCTCAGGATTGACCCCTAATGTGATCATATAAATAAAATACATTAAAATCGTAATCAGGGTAAACGAGCGGCTTAAACTTGATTTTTTTCGAGCCATCTCGATAAAGTCGGGGTTATTTAAAATTTGATTGACATGGGCGTGTGAAAGCCCAGCATTGGCATTATCATTACGCATACAACCTCCTGTTTTGGTAGCTAATGATCATTTAAAATGATATGCTTTGTTTCATCTTCCTGATGATGACCTATTATTAAACAAAAATTATAAAAGAAGCCAGCAATTTTTTAAAAATACACAAAAAAAATTTATGGATACAGCGTATGGATTGATAAAAAATGTTTTATCTAAGGGTTAGTTCGTTAGTTAATTAGTTAGTTGCTTTGCTTCACCCAATAGTTGATTGAAATCTGTATTATCTGTCACATTGCCTTGTTCGAGTAAAATCAAACTATCTACGCTGCTCATAGGGCTAAAATTTGACAAAATATTGGCACAAAATTTTGCCCAACCCATCGGCATGGCTACAATTAACAGTAAAATCGTTATCTGCTAACGCCAAAATCGCTGTATCGCCCCTTACTGCCAACAAAGGCAATGTCAAAGTGTGGCTCTGCGCCGAGATCTGATAAATTGACCCAGCGTTTTAACCCTTAATGTTTGGCAATCTTGGCAAGCTTAAATGGGGTAATGTGATGTACATTTTCCATTATTTTGTGACCATAAAAAAAGAGGCTTTGTATTAAAGCCTCTTTTTAAATAAACTAACTAGCAGTTAATGTTGAATGCGATACCAAGCATCACGAGCCGCTAGACGAGCTTGATCCCAAGTTAAACGTGACTGACCTTTAAATTGGTCCCAATCGTTACGCAAATCAGCTTCCACACTTTCAAAATCGTTGGCGGTATTGAAGTGATGGCGTGCACGATATCCATAATCATACGCGGTACGATAGTCTGTGTCGTAATCATAACCTTGTGTATAATAAGTGGTGGTGTTGTAATTATTACGCCAGTAAGTGTCTTCTTCAGTATTACCTTCAAGTGTATTTGCTACTGCGTTACCCGTAGCAGCACCTGCTACTGCACCAACACCTGCACCCACCAATGAACCCACTGGTCCACCAACTGCCCCTAAAGCTGCACCAGTTGCTGCACCTGCTGCCATACCGGTACCGCTGGCTACTGGGTTGGCTTCTTTACGTTGTTCACCCGCTTCAGTGGGGTTAACCGCTTCACCCACTTCCTGACCCGCTGCACCGCCAGCTACTGCACCAATCGCACCGCCGACCAATGTACCCACAGGACCTGCTACTGAACCAATTGCCGCCCCAGTTGCCGCCCCACCTAACGCACCGGTACCGCTAGCGACAGGGTGTGGTTTTTCATAAGCATCTTCTGTGGTGGTTGGGTTAACCGCTTCACCGGCTGCATGACCGGCTGCACTGCCTGCCATTGCACCAATTGCACCACCAACCAGTGTGCCAACTGGACCTGCCGCCGAACCGACCGCAGCACCCGCTGCAGCACCGCCTAGAGCACCGGTACCTGTGGCAACAGGATGGCCTTTTTCTTCACCCTCTGCATAGCTACCTGCAGTACGTAAACGTGGTGAATATTCACGACCAGAGATACGCGCATCGGTACGATCCCAGCCATCACGAATTGCTTCTTTTGCATCAGCCCATGCTAAACGTGAATTACCCTTTACTTCATTCCAACTACGCTCTAAATCTGATTCAACGCTATCAAATGTTGTACCCGCTGGGTATTTTGCACGGTTAGCATAACCTACCGCATAGGCGGGTTGATAATCATTGGTATAATCATAGCCATCTTTATAATAAGAAGTTTGTGAATAAGTATCATTCCAGTAGCTATCTTCAACAGTAGGATCGATAGCTTCACCCGCTTCATGACCGGCTGCACCACCTGCGATAGCACCGATCGCGCCACCAATAAGCATACCCAATGGACCACCAATGGCACCAATTGCAGCGCCTGCTGCGGCACCGCTAAGACCGCCAACAGCAGTACCAATAGGGTGTGAACCAGGTTCACCTGTGATAGGGTCACGATTTAAGTTTGCGTCATTTATGTTATCTGCCATGATTGTTTCCTCAATGAATTATTAGAATAAAATGCACTATTCACTACGATTTTTTGTGCGAATAGTAACGATTGTTTAGATAAAAAATTCATTTTTTCATCTAGTACGACTTCTATATTAGCTAAATTTTTAAACTATTCTGTTAGTAATTCAGCTTGGTTGCGTTGATTTTGGTAAAAGAAACCTTAAAAAACGTTATGTTTAGTAACTAATTTAAATATTTTGTAGCGGTAGAATTTATTAACCATTTGTGCGCTATCCTTGATACAATAGCACATTAAATTTTTGCATAGTTTTTATGCTTAAGCACGTTGTTATGGTGAGGCTATATGTCAACTACAGATGGTATCAAACAAGACCGTATTTTGATTTTGGATTTTGGCTCACAGTACAGCCAACTTATTGCGCGCCGTGTGCGTGAAGCGGGTGTATTTTGTGAAATGTACCCCTATGATATCGCAACCCAGTGTATCAAAGTCTTTGGGGCAAACGGGGTAATTTTATCGGGCGGTCCTGAAAGTGTGCATGCCGCTGATAGTCCAACCATTAATGAGGCGGTGTTCGAACTAAACGTACCTGTACTGGGCATTTGTTATGGCATGCAAGCAATGGCAGCGCGTTTTGGTGGCAAAGTTGCGCCAAGTGATCATCAAGAATTTGGGGCTGCCACCATCACTGTTGCCGATAGTAGCAGCGAGCTATTAAAAGATATCGAAGATGAGCCCAAAAAATTGCATGTGTGGATGAGCCATGGTGATAAAGTGGTGGGCTTGCCAACAGGCTTTACCGTGACTGCAAGCACACCAAGCTGTCCAATCGCTGCGATGGCAAATGATGACAAAAAATATTATGGCTTACAGTTTCACCCCGAGGTCACTCATAGCCTCCAAGGTGAAGCGATTTTGGGTCGGTTTGTACACCAAATTTGTGGCTGTGCCAATGCATGGACCCCCGACAATATCATCGATATGCGAGTGGCACAGTTAAAGGAACAAATTGGGGATAAACAAGTCCTGTTAGGGTTATCGGGCGGTGTGGATAGTTCAGTGGTTGCCGCCTTGTTGCACAAAGCCATTGGGGATCAATTGACCTGTGTGTTTGTGGACAATGGGCTGTTACGGCTCCATGAAGGCGACCAAGTGATGCAAATTTTTGCCGAAAATATGGGCGTCAAAGTGATACGGGTGGATGCTGAAGCGCGATTCTTATCGGCATTAGCAGGCGTGAGTGATCCTGAAGCCAAACGCAAAATCATTGGCAAAACCTTTATTGATGTTTTTGCCGATACCGCGCGGGAGCTTTCGGGTGAAGGTGAGGGGATTGACTTTTTGGCACAGGGCACGATTTATCCGGATGTCATCGAATCTGCCAAGAGCCACCAAGGCAAAGCGCATGTGATTAAATCGCATCACAATGTTGGCGGTTTACCTGAGGACTTACAATTTAAATTGGTCGAGCCACTACGCGATTTATTCAAAGATGAGGTGCGTAAGTTGGGGATAACTTTAGGGTTACCGCATAAGATGATTTATCGCCATCCTTTTCCAGGACCTGGCTTGGGTGTACGAATTTTGGGCGAAGTCAAAAAAGAGTATGCCGATATTTTACGCCTAGCGGATGCTATTTTTATACAGGAGCTCGAAAAATCAGGTTGGTATGATAAGACCGCCCAAGCCTTTGCCGTATTTCAACCTATTAAATCGGTGGGTGTGGTCGGTGATGGCAGACGTTATGCCTGGGTGATTGCATTGCGCGCGGTTGAAACCATTGACTTTATGACCGCCCGTTTTGCCCGTTTACCGTACGATTTGATTGAAACAGTGTCCAATCGCATTATGAATGAAATCAAAGACGTGTCACGGGTGACTTATGATGTCTCAAGTAAGCCTCCTGCGACCATTGAGTGGGAATAAATTGGGTTAAACACAAAAAAGGCGATCAGGTTATCGCCTTTTGCCTTGGTGGCATAGGTGGCATATTAGCTTAGACAAATCCCGATATAAGTTTTGTGTCTATCCCAAGTTACCGGAATAATATAAGAGCGTTTATCCCTTGGCAAATAGGTATTATTTGGTGCGCCATTTGCAATGATGGGCGGGGAGATAATAAACTCAGCGCCAAACTCTCGGCGGGCATTGCCTGCGATGGTATTGGCAATTTCACCCACCAAATCTTTTAACAACACAATGGAGTTATCGGGTTCGCCCATCTTGTGCAAAATGTTGCGAAGCATGGGCGTTTCAGACGTTACATAGACACAGCCTTCCATCGGGCCTGTGATACTAATAATACCGCAAAAATCAAAGGCAACAGCGTTAGTGTTGTCATTGATATAAGGCGTATCAACGGCGGCTTCATTTGAATTAATTTGTTTAAAAAAATTGGTCACAGAATCAATAAATACGTGAAGTTTTTCGGCTTTCATGCAAGTTTCTCAAAAATTTTAATAGCGATTTTCATTAATAACGGTTTTACCTCAGCGTCAAATAACACAACAACGAGTGGCTGATTGCTAAATTCATTAAATAACAATATCAACAGTATCGATGGCGACTGCTCGATCAGTTAGACATTCGGATTTTGCAGATAGATAACAATGGCGGCTGTGCAATTTTTCCATACCAAAGGAATGACAAAAGCATGTTTATCTTTTGGCAAAATGACATGTTCAGGTCGACCTTTGAAGACAAAGGGCACAGAAATATTAAATTCTGCACCAAATTGCGTACGGGCATTACCAGAGATGGTATTAGCCACCTCGCCGACCAAATCCACCATATTCGCTTCGCTATCATCTGCTTCTCGCATTGACAATAACATTTGCTTTAACAGCGGGGTAGGGGCAGTAAAATATACTAAACCTTTATTGTTACCTGTGATGCCAATGACACCAGTATAATCGCTCAAAATCGGTGTTTGGTTTTCATTAAGGTAAGGCGTATCGACTACAATATCATCATCATTGAGTTGGCTAAAATAGTTGGTCACACTATCAATAAAGACTTGGAAATTTTTTTCGATTGTTGACATGCGTTTTGTCCTAGTCTGGTTGTTAGCTGCTCACCAATTCTGCCAAGGCTTCTGCCAGATCTTCTTCTGAGAATGGCTTTATTAAAAAACCGCTGGCACCAAGTTCCAAGGCTTTGATACCTGTTGCTTTGTTAGATAAAGCCGACACCACCAAAATGAGGACATTGGGATCTTTAGTGACCAAGTTTTCGATACACTCTAGCCCGTCCATCTGGGGCATGGTCAAGTCCATGGTCACCACATCTGGGCGATGGATGTCGAATTTTTCCAATGCTTCTTTGCCATTGCTGGCAGTGGCAACGAGGGTAAATTGGTCTGAATTATAAATCCGCTGAATGCGGTTACGAATAATATTAGAATCATCGACAATCATTAAACGATACATAAAACTTCCTAATATTTGCTGTACAATGTTTTTTTCAATTGGGTGAATTTACAAGGGTTATTCGGCGTTTGGATTTTTAGGGATTTTGATGGTAAAACGCGTCGATTGTCCTTGTTTGGTATCTACGCCAAGGTGACCATGTAATGATTGAATATGGGTTTTGATAATATCTAGACCCACGCCGCGCCCTGCATCTTCATCGGATTGTGCTTTGGTACTAAAGCCTGATTTGAATAATAGGCTGGTCAATTTTTGCTTGCTCCAAGTCGCGACCTCATCAGCGGCATACCCCATTTTGATGGCTTTATTGCGAATGGCCTCGTAATCAATCCCTTGCCCATCATCTTCAATGGTCAATTTATATGATTCTGCCAACTCAATGAGTGATAATGTGATATGTCCTTCGGCAGGTTTACCCTTTTGCATACGTTCCGCTGGTGATTCAATACCATGCACCACCGCGTTGCGGATCAGCTGAATAACGATTTCTTTAATCGTGGTGTCAGTTTCGCGAGGCAGTTGAATGTCGTTAAATCCTGAGGTTTTAAGCGTGACCTGTTTATTTTGACGCACCGCAATATTGTCAGCAAATTGTTGATAAAATTCGTTCATACCGCTGATGGGCTGTGTTTTTGGTATGCCCATATTAGGGGAACTAGCGGCAATGGTTTGATTATTAGCAGCCGTCGGCATATTATCCGTTGGTTGGATACTGGTGGATACAGGGGTAACAGACGCGGAAGCGGGTACGTTTTGATTGATACGACGACCTAATGCTTCAATGGTATTTGACAAGTTTAACAGCTCATCAAGGTGAATGGTTAATGGCAAAAAGTCATTGCCAGAAAGTTTGCCTTTTGCTTGTAAGCCTTTAAGTTTTTCCTCAAAATTTGCGGCAATCGCCGTAAAGCTATGCAAACTTAATGCAGAGGCTTCCCCTTTTAAGCTGTGCATAACCCGGTACATACGCGTCAATTTGTCTTCAAGCTCGGCTTGAGAACTACCTAAAGTTTTAAGAATGTCGTTGATTTTAACAATATTGGCTTTGGTATTGCTGATAAATTCATTGATAATTTTTGGACTGACATTCAAAATGGTGGTTAACATTTCGATTTGTAGGTCATTTTGTGCCCGTTCCTGCTCTAATCGTTGCTCAAGGCGGACTTGTTGGGTAACGTCTTGTACGTTAACCAAGATGCGCTCAATATTAGACTGGTTATAAACTCGAGAAAATTTAAAATCGAGGTAACGACTCTGCCCAATTCCTTTGGTATCCTCATCTTGCAACATGACTTTTTTCAGTGGGTTTAAGTCGTCCACCAGTTTTTCTTTTACACGTGGGTTATAAAGCTGTTTGACAAAACCTTCGGTGGTTTCTAGGTCTTTATCTGACACTTTATTTTTAAGAATTTTGGTTAAGTTTTGCCCCGCAATTTGTGTGCCGCCGAAGATTTTACCCATCTCCGCTGAATACTGATTACCAATGTTCAAGTTTTTGTCCAATAGGAATAGTCCAGTACCCACGTTTGCCATGATCTCTTGGGTTTCTTGTTGTGCCGCAAGGGCTTGGGCATCAGCTTCCCGTAGACGGCGCATAAAAAAGAAAATAAAGATAGCAAAATATGTCAAAATCGCTGCAACCCCAATCGCTTGTACTAAACGTATGGTATTGGCTTGTGCTTCCGCTCGTCCAAACACATTATCGGTTAAGTTTTGTAGTGAGTCGTTCATTGCCAGACTTGAGGTTTTGGCTTGCTCCCCGGCTACCCAAAGGGCGGTGGATGAATCGACTTGAATGTTGCTTGCTACTTTTAGATAGTCATCGACTTTTGGCTTGAGTAGTAACCATTGCGCTTGGGTTTCTTTAAGGGCAGGTAAAATTGTGGGATCAGTGACCGCAGACACATTGACAACCCTACCATCAGCATTGGTTATTTGCCACCTGATTGAAGGGCTGCCAAGGTGTTGTCAATATTTTTACTGTTATTTTTTAGCCGATCTAATACCGTTTTCATATGCGGTGAGGTGATATCCTCACCATAACTGTTTTGCATATCTAAGATGTCTTTAATGACCGACTGGGCTTCATTAGCTACTTTATTCGACGCGTTAATCAACGCGGTATTGCGTTGTAAAATACTTGAGGTATAAAAAGTAAACGCAAGCAAGGCACCGATCAATCCTAAAAACAAAGTAATGGATAGAATTAACGCACGATAACGTCCAGCACTATCAGCGGTTAAATTCGTTGGATTGGGCGTTTTTACTCCCCTATTTTTTGTAATTTTGCTATTGTTAGAAGCAACAGGCAATTTAACAGTTACAGCCATAGCTTATTTCCTTGCAATACGGTCAATGATTCAATTAACGGATTCATCAAAGCATCTGTTAGTTTATGATAAGTAGAAGCAACACTTTTAACAAGAATTAAAACAAAAGTACATTTTAATCTATTGACAAATTTTTAAGTGGAATATTACAGCATGTTATACGCTAAAAAATTTTTTAAATCATTCATTAAGCGTAAAATTATTTTTTTGATCTTGAAAATTAAGATAGAACAAGATGGATCTTACAACTTAATTATTTTAATGTTAAAAAATGATGATGTGCTTTTAGAAAAAAAGGGAAGGATGTCAAAATAAAAAACGCTAGCATTAAGCATTTGCCAAATGATTTAGTAGAAATTTTGACATAAGCACAAACGGCTTGGGCTCATTTAACAATATGATTAAATTGGTGGTATAACGAGGCAATCATCCTTGAATAGAATTGATAAATTATTTGCCCTAGTTCTCTAGCTATCGGGGCTAAAGCTAGTCTAGGGGATTAAATGGGGAAAAGTGATTAGTTTTTTATGGCTTTTATAATAGCCATCACAATCATAATCGTAAGTACACTAAAAAAAGCCAAGGTCAATTCAGGGATACTAAATCCCAAAAATGTCCAGTCAATAACCGCACATTCCCCAGAGCCTTTTAAGACTTCAGTATACACTTGCGCAATAGGTAACGTATCTACCCAATAAGACAGCCCGGGGCCACATGTAGGCACTTGGTCGGCAGGCAAATGCTGAATCCAAATATGGCGAATCGCAATTCCAATGCCCCATAACATGCCAAGCAGCGCGCCTAACATTAAGGTGATTTTTAACCAAACTTTCTTTGGATTAATTATAAACGCCAACAATGCAAAAACACCCATCACGATTAATCCAATACGCTGAAAAATACATAAGGGACATGGGTCAAGATTGACGGTTTTTTGAAGATAAAAATACGCAAACGACATACCTACGATACTAGCAAGCGTTAATAAGCCAGACAAAGCACGATAACTGGTAAAATGCTCGAACATTGAAGTGGAAGGGGCTGATGGTGAAGCGTGCATAGAACAATTTGCCTTTAATCAATAAACTATTTTAAACTAATTTTAACATGAAATCCAACATTGTTTAATATGCTTAAATAGATTAACTATCAACTAACGATAGCGTTGTACATAATCATAAAAACTTTGGCTATCTTGTTCCTCAATTCGCTGTTGTTCAGCGATAGAAGCTTGAGCTAATTGATCGTATCGTTGTTGTTGCTCTTCACTTAAAATTTCATGACGTAATTGAGTGGCATGCTGTTGGGCAAGTGCCTTGCCAAATTGCCACGCTCCTCCCAACCGTTGTGTATCTGCCAATACTTGCGCAGATAAGGTAAAATCTGGATTTTTGGCGCGTCCAAGCATAAGACCCAAAGCAGTAAGGTAGTCGTTACTGCCATACACTTCATCTAAAAGTTTGGCAAACGGCTGCATTTGCTCAATATGATAGACAAGCCAAGTGCTTAAAGCTTGTTCACCTGTTGCTGTGTGAATATAAATGTCTTTTTCTCGCCCACGGTTGACAATGGTTTCTTGATTTTGGGCTAACCATGTTTCTTCGGCAGGTAGTAATTCTGGGCTTTGCGAAAATAAACAATATAACGCCAAAATTTCCATAAAACAGGCAGTGGTTAGGCTAATGCCAATATCACTGTAGGGATCAAGATCGATTGCCCGAAACTCAATATAGGCAATCCCCCGATTTTTTAGGGCATCACTGGGATTTTCCTCAGCTTTTGTAATTTGTTTAGGACGAATCGGACTATAATATTCATTTTCAATTTGCAAAATATGGTCGTTGATTTGAATTGGACGGCCATTCTCATCATCCACGCCTAGCTTAGTAAAACTTTGATGCGGTGTATAGATAGCTTGCTGTAGACCCGTCACATACTCTTCTAGGCTGTTATAACGAATATCTAAATCATCTTGTACACTATTTTGATAGCCTAACTTGCCCATGCGTAATGAAGTGGCTTTCGGCAGATAATAGGTGTTGTCATTCATTTTTTGTAGATGATGGTGTCGACCACTCAAAAAACAGGCACAAACTGCGGGGCTAGCGCCTAATAGATAAAGTACCAGACTATTGAGGCGTTTAAAATTGCGAATCAATCCCAAATATTTTTCATTCTTAAAATCAGTTAACGACCGAGTATCTTTATTGGCCTGTTGCCAAGCGATAAATAAATTATCACCAAACGATAAATTATAATGTAACCCAGCAATTGTCTGCATTCGCCGTCCATAGCGAATGCCTAAACCGTGCCGATAAAGGGTTTTTAATCGCCCAGCATTTGATGTCCCATAATCTGCTAATGCAATTGACTCGTCATCATCTGATAGCATACATGGCATAGATAACGGCCAAAATAGTTCCCCATTTTCAAGTGATTGCTGTACCACAACATGTAAATCTCGCAGCATTTGCAAGGCTTGTTTAGCCGATGACTTAGGTTCGGTAATCAGCTCAAGTAAACTTTCGGCATAATCGGTGGTAATAAATGGGTGAGTAAGTTTTGAGCCAAGTTTAGATGGGTGAGGCGAGGCGGCAATAGACCCTTGCGGAGTCATACGTAGCCCTTCTTTTTCGATACCACGTAACATACCTGTTAACGTTTGGGCAGTAAGCCAATTTGGTAAATTCAAATTTTCAAATACAGTAGGAATCGTTGTCATTTTTTATCCAAATTTATCTTAAAAAATCGGCTAAATTATGACATTAAAAGCAACTAAACACTAATTAAAAATCGTAATTAGGCAGCGTTTAACCATAAAAAAACACCCACAGAAGGCGAGTGCATACCGAAAACATACGATATCAAACCCTAACAAACGATAACATGAAACCCTTTACTATCAAGGCTTGCAGGTTTATTATGGCAACTATCGGAAACAATCGAAAACAAAATATGACGGTTAAAACTGTGGTCAAAACTGTGGTCAAATTTATGGGTAAATTGTAAAGGTTTTTTTATGGCAGGGATTAAAAGCGACAACCAAATTAAAAAAGCCATTAAGGATAGTGCAGGCTTAAAAAAGGCTTATTATTCTATTGAAGGTTACAAGGGATTACGAATACGCATACGGGGCGATTATGTAGAATTTCAACACCGATACACACACCCCATTACTAAAAAACTCATTGAAATGACATTGGGTAATTATCTAAAGGGCTTTACCCTTGAACACGCCCGCCAAGCCCATAGGGATAATTTAGCCTTAATTGAACAGGGTATAGACCCATTGACCCACCGTGAGCAGGAAGCCACCAAAAAAGCCCATGCATTAGGCAATACATTTGAAGCGGTTGCAAAGGATTGGCTAAATGAGCAAACCAACAACCCCGACCATGTTCTAGCAAAGCAAACTTTGATTAATTGGCAGTCACTTTTAGAGCCGTTATTAAAAGAGTTTGGCAAATATCCGATTAATGCTATTACCACGCCACAGGTGCTAAAGTTATTTAGAGAGGTACAAAAAACCCATATCCAAAAGGGCAACAGGGTTAAGGGCATTGCAAGCCGTATCTTTGCACACGCTGTCATTAATGGCTTGATTGAGCATAACCCAGTATTGCAACTCACAGGGGCAAGGGCATTAAAACCGACACGCCAAAAGCACCACCCAGCCATAACCACGCCAGCCGAATTTGCCGAACTGTTAAAAGAGATTGAAGCCTTGCCAGCGTATGAAGTTACAGGAAATTTCATTAAAGAAGTTTTGCAATTATTGGCTTTAACATTTGCCCGCATTGGTGATATTTGCAGTATGAAATGGGCTGATATAGATTTAACCGCTAAACAATGGATTTTTGAACCGCAAAAGGGCGTTAACCGTAGCGATATGGTGGACTGTCTTATTGTACCCCTAGCACCGCAAACTATCGCTATATTAGAGCGTATGCAGACAATAACGGGCGGTATGGAGTACGTTTTTTATAATGGCAGGCGAAAAAAACAGCCATACATTGACCGCCAAGCAATCAACAGCTTATTAAATAGCCCACAGATGAATAAGGCAGGCATAGGCAAAAATTACTGCAATAGGGGCTATTTTGAAGTACACAGCCCGCACGGATTTAGAGCAAGTGCAAAAACAATGCTTATGGAAAGGCTAGGCTATAGCCACCTACTAACCGAAATTCAAAGCGGAAGGCGTATGCCAGACGCATACGGCAATACTTACAACCGCATGGAAGGGATAAGAGAACGCACAAAGATGATGAACGATTGGGCGAACTACCTTGACCAATTACGGGCGGGCAAGGTGGACAACGTGTTATATGTGGACTTCACCAAAGCCAAAGCCATGAATGAGTAACCGACCATGACAGACACAGCGACCAACACGCCAGCCACAACCGACAGCGAGCCGTTAACCGCTAATGATTGGCAGGCAGTCATAGACATTTTGGACAATCCATTCATAAAGCCATGCGAGCGTAAGCAGGCATTACATGAGCAGAGGCTAAGATTGGTAAGGCTAAAAGCGGTTAGCCAATGTTAGGCTTTGTTATTGTTTATTATGTTATAATGCCAAATGTTTTGACATTTTTTATATAAAATTTATTGTAAATATATGAATTTAATATAAAAACAAGCGACATTTTTTATGACATTTTTTTGAGTAAATTTATGGCGGAACTTAGCAAAAATTGGATAGATGAAACCACGCTTAGAGTAATGACTTATAAAAGCGGTTCATTTACCTTTCAATTAGGGGCGGACATTGAAAAACTAGCCCCCATGCTAGACCGTATCAATGACGCACAATTACGCTTTATTAAAATTCCTACCTTACCCGTTATCATTGATGAACTTCAAGAAAAGGTATTAGCCAGTAGTATTTATAGCACTAACACGATTGAGGGCGGAGAATATAGCGAAACTGAAACCGCCCAAATTCTACAACAAGACCCTAAGACCTTAAAAGAATCTAAAGAAAAACGCCTTATCAATCTAAAAGAAGCGTTACTTTGGGTTAACCAACACAGCCACGATAATTTAGAACCATATCAAGCCGAATCCATTAGCGAAAATATTGCGATAACCTTGCATAGCCTTGTGAGTAAGGAATTAACCGAACAGCATAACCCGATAGGCAAGTATCGAGATAACCAAGCAGGGCAAAAAACACTGGTAGGGGATAATGCTCACGGGGGAACATACCGCCCGCCCAAATGCTTAGCCGATATCGAATATTTGATGACAGCATGGACAGAATGGCTAAATAGTGTCGGTATGAGAAAACAGCCAGCTATCATAAGGGCTTGCCTTGCTCACTATTATTTTGAATTGATACACCCGTTTTTTGATGGAAATGGCAGAACGGGCAGACTAATAGAAATGTTGATACTTGAGCAGGCGGGCTATCATTTTGCGTCATCAGCCGTATGGCGGTTCTATCAGCAAAATATTGATGAATACTTTGGATTGTTTAATCAGTGCCGAAAGTTAGCGGATAAAAAACAGCTTTTTGCTAATCATAACTTTGTGGCATTTGTGCTAAAGGGAATGTTTGAAACGATTAATTATCTACATGACCAAACGAACGGGTTATTAAGTCTATTGTTATTTCAAAGTAGGTTAAATACTGCTAAAGCGAGTCGTGAAATCAATGATAGACAGTTTGGTTTAGTTTATATATTGATGGGGATAGAACCAATTACGCCCAGTGAAGCGTATCGCTTGCCAGCTATTAAGGCAATTTATCAAAAGAAAACAGACCGTACCTTTTATCGTGATATTAAAAAGTTAACAATGGAGTTAAAGTTATTAAGAGAGCATGACGGGCTATTAAGACCGAATTTTTAACATTTTTGCAAGGCTAGGAGTAATTACCCGAACGGGCGGAATTTTCTAAAAAAATATAGGCGGGCTTTTATAGCTTGTCTTTTTTATTAACAATAAATTACAAAATAATTTATGTAGTTATATGCAGTTAAATGAATTTATATGTTCTCGAATGTTATTAAATGTATTTAAAAATCAAAAACTTAGAAAATAGCCAAGTATAAATAAGTTATCAAACCAGTTATATTTGCATTAATTCAACAGCAAACGCAAACAGCGTTAAGGAGTTAATGCAATGGCAGACAAAACCAAAACCCCGCAACAACTGGACACCATGCCAGCCGAAAACAAAGAACCCGTTACACTTCCAACCTTCACCGACTTAGCCGAAAACCCTAAAGGCATAACCAGCCGTTACACAGTCGCAAAACTATTTGAGATACACCCACTCACACTTACACGCTGGATAAAAGCGGGTAAATTCCTAAAGCCTATCACCATAGGAAACGCCCATTACTTTAGAAATAGCGAGTTAATCGACTATTTAGACAGCAAAACCGCATAAGGGGCAAGCCATGAACACGCCAAGCCCAAACGACACCAACACACACAAGGCGTTATTACTTGCTCACCTTATGACAGGGGCAAAGATAACACCGCTTGAAGCCTTGACCCGTTTTAAATGCCTTTCATGCTCACAGCGTTTAGGCGATTTAAGGCGGGCGGGTATTCCAATTCAAAGCCAATTTATCACCACGCCCACAGGCAAGCGGATTAAGGAATATTGGTTAGAACCCAGCTACATTCAATCAGTCAAAGGGGCATAGCATGACCAACGAACCATTAAAACGCCTTGCCAGCCAAATAGATGACGTGATGCACCAAGCCGAATTTTTGGCTAATTGGGCGGTAGATAATCGGCTTAATCGATATCAGCTAGAACAGGAAATTAATATCCTTATTGCTGAAATATGGGAATGTCAAATACAAGTTAAAGCCATGCTAGGACAGCAAGCCATAGGCAAGGGCGAACCATGAACCAGTATAAAGACACCACCGACAAGGCAGGCGAGCCACAGCGAAAAACCATGAGCAAGGCGGGCGAGATTATCCACGCATTAGTAACCGCCTTTTTATTGGCCAGCGTGTTGTTATTCATTACCCATTGCCAGCCAGCAAGGGCAACTGGTGAATTATTTTCACAAGTTACAGGAAAAAATTTCACCAATTAGCAATGCACAAGCAAGCGTTAAGCATAAGTAACGCTACTGGTAACGGCGGTAACGCTACTGGTAATAACCTAGTTAAAACCTAAAGGAAACCTAGACGAAAGCGAAATAAAACCAACGGGCATTTATTCAAGCCCAAAAAAAAGGCTACCCCGCCAAAGGATAGCCAAACATTCACCAACAAGGATATTTTACCATGAGTAAAATTAAATACATACCGCCAAAGCGTGAAAATACTTCACCGATTAACCGCTTGCTATTATTGGCAGGCGTGACGGATAATAACGCCACTACTAAATATCAAGCGGTTAAGCCAAGCCGTAACCCATTGGCTATTTTTGTGCCTAAAATAAATCCGACCACTAATCGGAATATTGCCACAGGTGCAAAACGTCATATCTTTAACGCTCACAGCGTAACCAGTTATGGCGGGTTGATAAGACCTAATACAATAGCCTTTATGGTGAATAAGTCTAGCCGTCTTGATACGGTAGTTGAAACCCGCCACCCTCTTATATTGGGTGGTATTCAAACAACTAAATATCAAGGAGGCTACCATGCCTAATGCAATCACTACCCCCCGTCACAATGACCAACCCCAAGCTATTAGCGACATTCAAAAAGCCACAGCTCACACCATGCCCGCAGGCGTGAACGTATCGAGCAACACGCCAGCCAATAGCCCAGCCTATGCCCCTAGCTTTTGGGAACAACAATACGGTTTACCCGTGATAACGTATTTTACCGCCCATCGTTTGGCATTTATCGCAATGGCAAACCATTAGAACTTGATAGCGGTTTTGACATTGGTTACAGCTATGAAGTAGCAAGCCATATCATCATGCATCTAAAAGCTGTTTCAAATGACAATTTTACGATTGAGCCTTTAGCATGGACACCGATTACTAATTACCAGTTTGATAATGAGGGGCGGGCATGAACGTAACCCATCACGCCCGTTACCAAATTAAAAACAGGGGCTATATAGCCCTTGTTTTGGTTAAGCGGTGCAATCGTACCAGCCACCAGTTAAACACGCTACAAACGCAAATTAAAGCCAT
>ERZ501005.12-NODE-12-length-93362-cov-17.783114_pt1 | contig 93362 bp, 81 predicted proteins | sample MGYA00248830_ERZ501005 | MGnify/ENA primary metagenome ERZ501005 (study PRJEB25958, sample SAMN03398565) | human skin metagenome | study: EMG produced TPA metagenomics assembly of the Human Skin Microbiome Metagenome (human skin metagenome) data set. | reverse complement strand
CCGATGTACTTAATCAAAAACAGTTTCAATCCACGCACCTGCGTGAGGTGCGAACATCAAAGCGCGTCAATAATTCTCTAGGACAAGGGTTTCAATCCACGCACCTGCGTGAGGTGCGAACTGCCAACACTGATAGTCGCATCGATGCGGTCGTTTCAATCCACGCACCTGCGTGAGGTGCGAAGACACCGCTGACGAAGCGTTAACTAAGTTTAATGTTTCAATCCACGCACCTGCGTGAGGTGCGAAGGGGTGTGAGATGGGTTTGTCAGCTGGCAAGCTTAGTTTCAATCCACGCACCTGCGTGAGGTGCGAACGTCAAAGGCTAATTGAAATGTGCCACGCAATGGTTTCAATCCACGCACCTGCGTGAGGTGCGAATTGACAATAAATTAGTGCTTGTTAAGACTCGCGCGGTTTCAATCCACGCACCTGCGTGAGGTGCGAAGAATTACTCGCTCTTCAATGGTCCGATATCGAAGTTTCAATCCACGCACCTGCGTGAGGTGCGAACAGATTTCGCCGACTACACAACGCATCCCATTTGGTTTCAATCCACGCACCTGCGTGAGGTGCGAAGATTTTATCATCGCTAAAGCGTTTTGTTACACGACGTTTCAATCCACGCACCTGCGTGAGGTGCGAAAAGTTGGCAGGGAATGGCTTACTTGCTTCTGCGGTTTCAATCCACGCACCTGCGTGAGGTGCGAAGAGCAATACATGGGGCGACGCATCTATGCCAGCGTTTCAATCCACGCACCTGCGTGAGGTGCGAAGCAAAATGGATAAATGGAGAAAGATCACAAGCAGTTTCAATCCACGCACCTGCGTGAGGTGCGAAACCTGCACCTGCACCGTTTAGACGGTCAAACGCGCGTTTCAATCCACGCACCTGCGTGAGGTGCGAAGAGGACTTCGTATGACCTTTAAACCAAGCAATGTTTCAATCCACGCACCTGCGTGAGGTGCGAAAAAACACCTTGTCATAGCAATATTTGTCGCCATGTTTCAATCCACGCACCTGCGTGAGGTGCGAAAGATTTAGGAAGTTAAAAGCATATAATTTTAAAGTTTCAATCCACGCACCTGCGTGAGGTGCGAAAAGATAAGTTACTTATCAAAAGGTTGTGAAAAATGTTTCAATCCACGCACCTGCGTGAGGTGCGAATTTGTGCTATTTTACGGTGAGCAACGGCTTGATGTTTCAATCCACGCACCTGCGTGAGGTGCGAAAGTAACGCCAACTTTAGGGGCAATATTTTTAAAGTTTCAATCCACGCACCTGCGTGAGGTGCGAATTTCATTCGTATTTATGGTATTGCGCATTGTATGTTTCAATCCACGCACCTGCGTGAGGTGCGAACATCAAAGCGCGTCAATAATTCTCTAGGACAAGGGTTTCAATCCACGCACCTGCGTGAGGTGCGAACTGCATTGTCATCGTCCCCAAGCGCGGGAGCGTGTTTCAATCCACGCACCTGCGTGAGGTGCGAAGACACCGCTATGCAAATTGGTCGTGAGCAATTAGTTTCAATCCACGCACCTGCGTGAGGTGCGAACTTGCATCAAAATGCAGTTCTAATAATCTTAAGTTTCAATCCACGCACCTGCGTGAGGTGCGAAGCAATATCAAAATCAAACTGAGTGCGCGGCTCTTGGTTTCAATCCACGCACCTGCGTGAGGTGCGAAGTTTCAATCCATTGGGCAAGGTCGTTTAAAATAGGTTTCAATCCACGCACCTGCGTGAGGTGCGAACTGCGCGCAAACAACAAAATGGTCAGATTGCTGTTTCAATCCACGCACCTGCGTGAGGTGCGAAGCAAAAATCCAATTATCACGCCTGAGTTTGCAGTTTCAATCCACGCACCTGCGTGAGGTGCGAACAAATAAGGCGGTTTTTTATGGAGAAAAGTAATGTTTCAATCCACGCACCTGCGTGAGGTGCGAATCGCCTGTGATGTTGAATTTTTGCGTTTTAACATGTTTCAATCCACGCACCTGCGTGAGGTGCGAATAATTGCACCACACGCACCTTGTGAGCCATCTATGTTTCAATCCACGCACCTGCGTGAGGTGCGAAAATCTAGGCGTTAATGCTTATGCGAGCAGTACAGTTTCAATCCACGCACCTGCGTGAGGTGCGAATTTTGACTGCTCACCTGCAAAGCTACCAACAATTGTTTCAATCCACGCACCTGCGTGAGGTGCGAAGCCCCACCGCATAACCACACATTGCATCCGCCATGTTTCAATCCACGCACCTGCGTGAGGTGCGAATTGACCGTCTTTGTCTTTACCAGCATCCAAAGTGTTTCAATCCACGCACCTGCGTGAGGTGCGAAAAGTGATAAGGCTTTCGCATTGTCTGTACTGGTGTTTCAATCCACGCACCTGCGTGAGGTGCGAATAGAGAGTGATATTAGTTTAGATAATCCGACAGTTTCAATCCACGCACCTGCGTGAGGTGCGAAATGAGCAGCTATACAAACATTAAAATCCATTGTTGTTTCAATCCACGCACCTGCGTGAGGTGCGAAATTTTTTACGCCCCATGTTGGAATAATTTTTAGGTTTCAATCCACGCACCTGCGTGAGGTGCGAAGAGCAATCTTACTAGCAACGGCTTATTTGAGCCGTGTTTCAATCCACGCACCTGCGTGAGGTGCGAACGTTGCTTAATAGTTCGCTATCGCTAAAGCGTCCGTTTCAATCCACGCACCTGCGTGAGGTGCGAAAAAAAACCGCTTACAAGTTAATGCAAGCGGTTTAGTTTCAATCCACGCACCTGCGTGAGGTGCGAACTGGCACGTCAACCAGTCTTTTAGCCACCCATGTTTCAATCCACGCACCTGCGTGAGGTGCGAAAAGCAGTCATTACCAACGCTAGATGCTTAACAGTTTCAATCCACGCACCTGCGTGAGGTGCGAAAGCACAGGACACAATATCGCAAGCCTTGTATTTGTTTCAATCCACGCACCTGCGTGAGGTGCGAAAAGCATTAAGCCTTTCTTGTTCAACGCCACCATAGTTTCAATCCACGCACCTGCGTGAGGTGCGAATGGTAAGTACATAACACTATTTTTTGTTTATCGGTTTCAATCCACGCACCTGCGTGAGGTGCGAATCCATTCGCCGTGCCTGCACCAAATCGCAATGAGTTTCAATCCACGCACCTGCGTGAGGTGCGAAAGCCCACCTTTTAACTCATTAACTTTACAGCCAAAAAATCGCTGATTTTGCGAATCATTAAAAGATAAGCGAAATTTGGCTAGGATTAACCTAACCAAATCTTTACAATATGCGAATAAATTATTTAAAATCATGTTGTTATATAATTTTGCGAATGTCTTAGCAAAAACATGAGAGCTTAGGGTTCGCACTCGTATTCCCCCATTGTTTTGCCTTTTCACCAAAGATAACCTTATAACAGTCTATCTTTATACCAAAGGATAACTTTTAAAACAATAGCATATCGTTCAAATCGATCACAGGTTTTGCTCCAATATGCTCAACTTTATGTTGCCAATTTTTGCCCAAATAATAATAACGTAAACTATCTGTATCTTGGTTAATGATACTTTCAAGTTTGGCTTTTAACATCGTCCATTGAGCAGTGTCAACTTCGATTTCAAAAACCGAATACTGCACTCGTTGCCCATAATTTTGACATTGGCGGGCGACATGACGTAAGCGTTTGGCACTTGTTTCGTCTTGGGTACTGACATCATAAGTTACTAGAATCATCATGGTTTTTTCCCTATTTTATTTTACTTCCATAAAAATGGTACATAACTATCAATATCGCCCCGAATATGACGTGCCATAATGGTTGCTTGTAAATGAGGCAAAAGCCCAAATGGCACCGTTTCTTCAAACCAATCATGATAAAGTAGTTGTTGCTTTCGGTCATGCCACGCCTTTAAAAATAACTGCCGCGCTTCATCTTTGAGTGCCACCGCCCCATTATCAAGGGTGGTAAAATCCTTTTGACCAAATTGCTTTTTGTTGATTAACGACAACACAAAACGGTCAAGCATGGGACGAAACTCTTCGACCAAGTCTAACGCAAGGCTGGGGCGACCTGCTCGCAGTTGATGAAAAAAGCCACTGTTGGGGTCAAGTCCTACTGTCTCTAAGCTACTACGACATTCGTGGGTCATTAGCGTGTAAGCGAAAGAGAGTAACGCATTAACTGGGTCGGTTGGCGGATTGCGGGTACGTTTGGTGAAGGTGAAATCAGCATTTCGGATAAAATGGGGAAAAACCGCAAAATATTCACCTGCCATTTCGCCTTCCCGCCCCAAAAGTTCGGCATTATTTTGGGTTTGAGCCACTCGATTTAAGCCAAGTTCTAGGTATTTTTGGGCTTTATCCAAACGGGCTTGGCTATCTGCATCCAAGCTGTCTTTATAATCTCGCAAATATCGACGAATGACTTGGCGATGATTAAAGACTTTTGCCAAAATCATGGTTTGACTAATCACTAAACTTCGCTCGCTGTCGTCGCTAATGCGATATTGTTCACGGCGAAGCAGTACATTGCCACTGACTGCCCCTTCAACACGGGCTTGAAATTTGCCAACTTGATTTAGAAAGGTGATGGTAATGCCGTTTGCGGTGCAATGAGCCATCAACGCAGGCGATAGCGATACTTGCCCAAAACACACGATGCCGTCAATTTTATGAATCGGTACTCGCCCTTTAACTTCTCGCTCGACGTTCATGACGATGTTTTCACCATCTTTGTTGAGCCATGCGTTTTGGGTTTGGACATATAGGGTATTTTTAAGCGGTCGCATTGTGTGTTCTTTATTGGGTTATTCTTTATCGTTTGGGTCTTGTATTAGGCTTTGGTTTAATTGTTTGGTAAACCATGCTTTGGCATTTTTGTTAAAGATTTTGGGGTGACAAAGTTCATTGAGTGAACAGTTTCGACATTTGGCGGTGCTGTATTCGGGTTTTGGTGTGATACCTGTTTGGATAATCTGTTGGCACTCGTTGATAGCATTTAGGGTTAAATCTCGCAAGGCTTGGTCGAAGGCAACCACTTGGCGACGACGAGTTTTGCCATAAAATAATGCCCCTTCGGGAACGGTACAACCGTGCATATCTTCTAGGCAGAGTGCTTGAGCCATGAGTTGCACCTCATCTGCTCGGTGTGATTTTGGTTTACCACGTTTATATTCAATGGGATAGGGAATCACAGAGCCGTCCGCTTGGCGATGATATTCGACCACATCAGCCACGCCTTCAAGCTCAAGGGTACGATGCCCCAATGGCAAGGTACGAACGGTGCGGATAGCGCCACGAGTTTCGTTTTCGCCACTATTGACTCGCTCGTGCATGATTTGCCCTTCGGCGGTGAGTTGGTTCTCTGCCCATTGGTCTTCTAGCTCAATAAGAGCAAATTGACGTGGGCAGAATAAATAATGCTGTAGGCGGGATAGGTATAGGGTTGGCATGATAATTAAACTTTAAGCGTGTGCCGTTGTTAAATTTTCATCGACATTGATTTCGTCTAAGTCATTAAAATTACTGATACGTACCGAACCATCAGGAAACGTGGCAATGATATCAAGCTCTCCCCCCATCGCCCGAATATGGCTACGCAAGGTTGAAATATACATATCGGTGCGTTTTTCGAGTTTGGCAATGGCAGGTTGCCCAACGCCAAGATTTTGAGCCAACAAAGTTTGCGACAATCCACGAGCTTGACGCAGTTCTTGCAGTGGCATTTGGGTATAGATTTTACGAATTTCTTGTTGTGCTTTTATAGCGATACGGTCTTGTGATTCAATCGGCATTTTTGCTCGTAAATCAGAAAATTTTTTTGCCATAATACTTTCCTCTCACCCGTATTGGGTGTGTCTTTTACAATCCACGCACCTGCGTGAGGTGCGAAATATTTTACAACAAGCCTTCTGTTTTTAATGCTAGTAAATGTTCATCATATAATTTATCAGCAATGGGTACATGGGTTTCGTACCAGCGTTTATCCCCTGTTTTATCCCCAGCGATTAGCAAAATTGCAGTTCGTCTAGGGTCGAACGCATACAGTGTGCGATAAGGTCTGCCTTGATGTTGGGTGCGTAATTCTCGCATATGGCTATGCTTTGAGCCATGAATTCCTGTACTATGTGGATGCGGTAAATTTGTACCAAATTCTTCCAGTAACGCTACCGAATAGGCGATGTCTTCTTGTTCTTCGATAGTTAAGGTATGCCACCAAGCTTCAAACTCATCGGTATATTCAATGTCCCATGCCATTTCATCAACTCAGCTTAAAATCACCAAAATTAGTATAGCAAAAATATTCCTTTCATGGAATAAAAAAGCAATAACTTAACAAAATTATTGCCTTTTTTAACCCAACATTCAAAAATTAAAAACCATCAATAATTTGCGGTTCAAGTCCTGTTAAAGCCGACTTTAATGCCGATTCATCAAAGTTACCTTTTTCATCAAGTAACTCACGCAAGCTGTTATGTACTTTAGCCGATGAATACTGACCCGATTTGCTGTTATGTTCCCACCAAATCACTTTTTTCACTTGCATACTGCCTTCAGGACGAGCCGATGACGCATCGCCTTCAAATAATTTTACCAAAGTTTCTTTGATTTTTTTGGCATCATCATCACTAAAGCCTGTACGCTCGGCTAATTGTGGGGTCATCGCTCCAAACGTCACATACACACCTTCATCAACACGGTGTTTCATGCCCATCGTGTCACTACCTTTTTTGCTACCATCGCCTTCACCGCTGACGCTTTTGGTAATTTGGGTACTGGTAATATCGACAGGTTCAAGGCTAAAAGCGGATTGAATGGTTAAAGGCCCTCGAATTGGAATTGATACGCCATCTGCCTCTTTAGTCTTACCAAAAGCAAAAACTTGACCAAAAGCTCTCACATCAAACCATGTATCACAAGCTTTTTTTGAAGCTTCATCACGGTTAGTTTTTTTAGGGTTTAAGGTGTCTTTACCCAATACGCCTTCCGCTCTTTCCTTCAAATTTTTGTAATCGTCATTTTTCTTTTCATCTGATTGGACAAAGATACTTTCGCCATCTTCTTGCAAGCGGTCACGGATTTTGCGTTTTAGGCAGACATCGGTAATTTCACCGTTACCTTCAAAGTCAGTACGTGGGCGATTGCCGTTGAGTGGGTCACCGTTGGGATTGGCATTTTTGACACCGATGATTAGGGCAAAGTCGATTTTTTTGGTTAAGCTCATGGTAATTTCCTTTTTAAGATTGCGTTAAATTTAGGCGTTAATTTCTTGATGAGTGTCGGTTTTTTCATCTGTTTTTTTGGTTTGTTTAGCTAGATAAAATGCCATTTTTTGGCAATGATAGCCCAGTAAAAATTCACCTGATAAAGGGGTGTTGTTATTAAAGTCGTTGATATCAAACTTGCTCATGACATCATTTAATAAATTTTGTTTATTAAATAAATAATCTGGGCGATTATTTTTCAGACGTTTCATGTAGGGGTCTAATGACAGTTCAATATTTCGCCAAGTGCTAAAAGGACGGTTGGCAAATTGTTGCATATAGCGTTGGGCAGTCGTGACACGATTTTCACCTGCTACATACAATGCCAAGCTTTCTATATCCTCAGCAATTGCTAATAGCCGACCATATAAATAATCTCGACTGGTATAATTTTCTTGTAATGCCACGGTATAACTCCTTTTTTTATCATTTTTTAATCGATTATAATAACCACGATATAGACTGCAAGCGACGCTTAGGTTCTGCTCCCATTCCCAATTTTCTAAGCCTAATGGGTTACAAGCATGTTTTACACATAAGTCCATTAAGGTTTTTGGAATTTGACGATAATGTCCTTCAACAATCACAGGTAATACTTGTGAGACGACTTGTTTTTTAACCGCATCGGATACTCTCGAACCATAGGCAGATACAGCGATTTGATAAGGCGTTGGGGCTTGAATGGTCATGCGTTTTTGATTGGTCTCTTTATCAAAATAAAATGCATACCAAGCAAAATTATCATACCAATCCGCTATAGCCGTAAGATAATCATCAGGCATGGCTTCATAATAATAAGTCACTGCCATTCGCCCAGGGGTGGCTGAATCAAGGCTAATCACTGAGATTTGGTCATTATCTGTGAGCTTTTGGCGATAGCCTTGCATGGTTTTTTTTAGATTATGGGCGAACTGACTGCCAATATCTTTATGATGGTGCAATTTGCTAGATTGTTCTTCAATCTCGTCACTATCATCAATGTCGGCAAATTCTTCTGAATCGAAATCGCCCCATGCATCTTCAATCATTGCTTGTGACACAATGGGTTTATAGGGCTGTGGAATTTTACTGCCATCAATCGCCCAAGCCACCATCGCCTGTCCTGATTCTTCATGCCCTTGACTGGTGAGTAACCACGCTAGGGCAGCGTGGGCTTTTTCGGTGACTTCAGCACTGATATTAACCGCTTGATAACCTTGTTTGGCAATCGATTTATCATCATCGGTAAACCGTCCCAAAAAGGTAAATCCGCTCATGTCATTGGCAGATATTAATTTAGCATTACTGGCACTTTTTAGCACTCGGTTGGGATGTTTACTGGCAAGGGCTTTATGTTCACCTGTGACATGACAAAAACCTTCCTTGCTATCAAAACTGGCATAATAATTTTGCCAAGCGGTAAACAAGCTGTCATCTTTCCAAGTGGTAATATCGCCTTGAGCGATATCCGCATTAATTACTTCCCATGCCACGAACGCAGAACCTTGGTCAAATTCGCCACCATTTTTAACCAATAAAGCTAAAATACTGTCAGGATAATCACTGGCATTTTTGACGTAAAGAATATTGCCTGTCTCATCAGCAAGGATAATGCCTGCATTGATTAAATTTTGGGTCAATGTGCCTTTTTGTGTGTATCTTAACACTGCTTGGGCTTTTGGGTGGCTAAACGGGGATTGACACCATTCGGTCAGTGTTTTCTCAAACAAATCAAACACGTCTTTTTTGTTTTTTGACTTGATGAAAAAGTCTTTGGCGACATATTGCAGTTTATCCGCTAAGGGATGAGCCACAGGACTTGATGTGCGAGTGGCTGAATCATTGGTCGCTGGAATGGTGGTGACTTGCGATTTTAACTTGCCATTGCCATCACGAGCCAAGCGAGCCGAAACAAAATCGCCTTTATCATTGATCTTTACGATGATTTGCACGTTTTGTTTGACGTGATAATACGGCATTAACGCATAATGTAACTGTGCGTCAGCGTTATCTTTGACCTGCTCATAGGTATGATAAAGTCTTGATAACCAACTCATTTTTCACCCCCATGATTTAATTTGTCAGACAATTCTTTTGCCAACTCATCAACTGCTTGCAAATTGTCACCAATACCAAAAGCTTTGGCTGTCATCTCTCGGACAAAACGGTTAGGCATACCATTTTTGGCATCATTGGCTAAGTTATCAGTTGGCTTTGGAAAGGTGATAATGCCATTTTGCATATTGGCGTACCAAAAACGGCTATACAGTTCGTTGATGCCTGTTTCGTCAGGATAAGCAAAGGAATGAAACATCAGACCATAACTTAAAGGTTCTTCATTATTTGTATCATAAAAGCTTTCGCCACTGCCAAATTCACAAGGTTCAACATAGCCTTGGCATTCTCTTGCACCCAAGAAAATGTCTTGCCGTCCCCCTTTTTCGAGCATACGCTTGGCAATACTGTAATGCTTGCCATCAATGCGGTCGGCTTCGAGTTCGGGGCGGTGCAAATTCCATTCAAAATGGGCTTCGACTTGGTATTCCACATCATTGAGATAAGTGTAATAGGCTAGGTCATTGCCCGAAGCGTGGAATTTAATGGGTTTCACGCCTTTGGTTTGAGTGCGAATCGGTTTCATCACTCGCACACGGTCAATAAACCAAATAATAGTTGGTTTCCAATAGATGCTTTTACAAACGCCTTTTAGGGCTTCGTAGGTCGGCAGATGATAGCTGGTTTTTTCACCGCCCAATCGGGTGATTGGGTCGGTAAATAAGGCTTGCCGTGCCTTTAGGGTGAAATTTATTTTATTGTCCATATTTTTCCTTTTCATTAAATATGTTTAATATCGCATTGGGATTTCAAGACTAAATCTTAAAATCCCAAATTCAAAAGAACTTAACTCAGTAAGTGAGATGTTTATCTAACCAATTATTTAATTCTTTACTCGCACAACCTTGACACGGTTTTTTCAAAGTCATAATCAATAAATCATCGTTATCATCAATAAGTGGTCTGAACTGTTGATAAAGTTGGTCAGTTGTTAAATTAGTTTTAATTGCATAGCTTGATTCGGAAAGCCTTGCCCACACACCAAAACTTTTAATTTTCGCCAAAACTTCAGCGTGTTTCTGCCCTTTTGCATTCAAATCATAGGTAATCAGTTTTACAGGCATCGAATTTAATCCATTCAAATAGTTTAGTGTTTGTAGCTACAACCACATCATAATTCAAATAAAATATAAAAACAATATTCTCTGTTATAATTACTATTTAAAATTATTTATTTAAGCGTATTTCTGATTTTTTTGCTAAAATCCTCAGCTCGTTACTCATAAAGTGCGTGGATTGAAACTCTGTTATAATCACTAGCAGTCAAATTTGGCAACGGTAACCCCTCCGTTATCGTTGCCATTTTCAAAAGCTAAAACTCACCAAAACTTAAAAATACCATTTGACTATCCCCATTTGGATTTAGCCCCATTACCTCATCATAAAATTTCTCATCAAGCACAATAATACCTGTATCAGCAACTGGCGTTAATGCTTTCGCCTCAGCCAATTTATCAAACATAAACGGAAATACATTCACACTAAACGCTTGAGCCTTTTTGACCAATTTATAAAAATCAGCATCTTTGACTTGTACACCACACAAATCGGTGATTAAATCTTTGCCTTCATCACCATACGGCACGACAATCGCTTTGGTCGGTGCATCAATGGCTTTAAAGGCTTTATTCGCTGTCATAAAAGATTGCCAAAGCTGAGGAAATTGTCCGTTTTTCAATCTTTCTTCATTCTGATTGGCTCGTTTATCACCAAGCGATAATAACGTTAATAAATTATGTTGTTTATCAATCGGATAGACCATTTCATCATACTGATATTGATAAAAATGGGTAAAATAGGTACTCACCATCTCAGGGTGTAAAAGACTTTTATCTTGGTTTTCGGGAAGCGATAACTTGTAAAATAGATTCTGCATGGTGGTTTTGCCGTGTTGTATCGTCGGTAGCTTTTGCAAATTCTCGCTCATTGGTGTCATGACAAAAACCTGACCTTTTACACTTTGATTGTTGTCATCTATCATTTCGCCATGACGATTGCACCGACCAGATGCTTGTAAAATACTATCAAGCCCTGCTAAAAACCGAATCACCGACTTGAACGAAATATCGACCCCAGCTTCAATAAGTTGGGTTGAGATTACCAAGGTTGGTAAATTATTCTTCAGCCTATCTTTGATTTGTTTGATTAAATCTTTGCGATGTTTGGCACATTGTCCTGTGCTTAGGTGAAAAATCGCTTCGCTATCCACTTTATCCTTGAGTGATTGATAAATTTGCATAGCCCATGCTTTGGTATTGACAATCACCAAGGTACTGGCAAAGGTGTCAAATTTGTCAAGGACAAATTCAGTGATGGCTTCATCATCAAGGGCAACTTGGGTGTGGTCGTGAATTTCCACGCGTTTAAGGGTGTCAAAAAGATGCTTTAATGATTCATCATCACCAATGATTTCAGTAGGTGTGTGCAAAATGCCGCGGTTTTTGACCGCTTTTTCTGTGGATAATTTATCTAAAACTGGCTGTGTGGCAGTGCAAAGTACGGTTGTGGTGTTGCCAAAAACGGAAAAAAAATTAATCGCATTGATGAATAAATGATAGCAGTTAATCGGTAAGGTTTGGATTTCATCAAATACCAGTACTGCATTGGTCATTTGATGAAGACGCCTTACGCCTTTTGTACCACCGCCAAAACAACTTTCTAAAAACTGTACCATGGTGGTAAACACAATTGGAGCATTCCAATTATCGCTGATTAATTTACTCTGCCATGTTTGAATCTCAGGCTCAAGATTGGAGTGTTGTTCTAGCACCCAACTACCTTCAAATCCTTCATCTTCAAGGATTTTGCGTACTTCACTGGCATTTTGTTCGATAATACTTGTAAAAGGAATAATAAAAATAATACGGTCTAGATTGTGCTGTTGCGCGTGATGAATAGCAAAGCGAAGGCTAGCAAGCGTTTTTCCACCACCCGTTGGCACGGTTAGGCTAAAAGTGCCTTGGGATTTTTGCGCATTCTCAAGACAGGTTTGGGCAATTAAATTACGTTGAATATTGATAGGATGTAAATCAGTATTATGGGCAAAGCTCTGATAACGCAGTTCAATCTTATCAATAGCCGCTTGCCAGTCGGGTTTGACGAAGACAAGTTCATGGCTTTGGGTCGGATATTCAAAGGCGATGCTGTTGCTACGGTCAGCTTCAATCAAGCAACTAAATAGCACTCTCACCAAAAAACCTGTGTAGAAATCGTATTCTGTCTGCGATATTTGTTTTTTATGAAATTGTTGAATGAGTGGCAGAAACATTGTGTTGAATTCTTTCACAATATGCTTCTGCCAGTCAGCCCCAAGGGTATCAAAAAGCTGTTGTTTTTCTGCGTTTAATTTGGCTTCTATACAATGGGCGTCTTGCTCAGATTTTTTTAGCCTTTTTTTTAAAATTTCTGTCTCTGATAAATCAATGATATCAATCAATCCGCTATGATGTGAAACCACACACAAACTTAAAATTTGGGCAAGTAGGTCACCGTTCTCTCGTGTTATTTCATTTTTGAGTGGTTGATTACAGTTTTTTAAAGCATTTTTTATCCATTGTCCGCCTGCGGTGGAATGGTCGATTTTACCTTTTAAACCTTTGGTATCAACATACTCATCATCAATATCTGGATTAAGTATGCCAGTTGCCGATTTGATATAGGTTTGAAAATCATCACTATATTTACCCAAGTCATGCACCAGTCCGATTAATTCACCGCTTAAGGGTAAACCAATTTTGTTAGCAAACTGTTTGGCAAGCTTGGCAGTACCTGTTAAATGGTCATAAAGTGATTGTTCGGCTCTATCAGCAGTACGAACATGAGCGATAAATTGAGAATTTGACATAAGTTATCAACATTTTATGCTAATTATGTTGAATAATAACGTAACGCAAATTACCAAAAGTCGCAATAGCTAATAAAAAATAAACCGACAGTTCGTGTCGTCTTAAAAACTAAAATGTCATTGAAATCTCAACATACAACATAAATAAAAAACTAAAGTCTATAGTTAAAAATATTTACTACCTTGAGGCGTGATCAAATACTCGAAATCTTCAAATGCTGTAAAACCGTTACTATGGATTTCAAATCGTTTGGCAGTATTATTTTTAATAACATAATCATTCATTTTTCTCCTATTTCTCTGTGCTTACCCCTACCGCCTCTTTGTCTACGAATTACTTCCATTCTGGACTACGTTTTTCTAAGAATGCATTGACGCCTTCTTTTTGGTTGTCGCCTTCAAACAATTTTAAGAACAATTCACGCTCAGTAATCCAGTTGTAGCTTGGTGGCTGTTTACGAGCCGACATAATCAAAGTTTTACTTGACGCAATCGCATCAGGTGATTGTTTAGCCACTTTTTCAGCGAGTGCCATCGCCGTTTCTAAACCTTTGCCAGTTTCGACCACTTCCTCGACCAAGCCAATTTGCAACGCTTTATCTGTCTTGATGCGCTCACCGCACAGAATCATACGCTTTGCCCAGCCTTCACCCACGAGCCAAGGCAAGTTTTGCGTACCACCTGCACATGGCAAAAGACCGACAGATAACTCAGGCAATGCCATTTGGGCATGACTTTCAGCAATGCGGATATCACACGCCAGCGCACACTCAAGACCGCCACCCATTGCATAGCCGTTGATACAGGCAATCGACACACCACGGAAATTAGATAATGCTTCAAACGCTTCACCAAATGCGATTGCCATTTCAAAAGCCTGCCCCTTGTCACCACTAGCAAAGCTGTTCAAGTCCGCCCCTGCCGAAAAGAATTTTTCGCCCTCACCATGCACCACTAACGCTTGCACTTGTTTGTTGGCGTTCAGATCATTAATCAGCTGTTTTAAACTGGCTAAGCTTTCTTTCGTCCATGTATGGGCAGGCGGATTGTTGAGTGTTAATACCGCGATATGATTTTCAATTTTTAGGTCTAAATTGGTGTAAGTGGTCATGTTAACATCCTTTTTTACATTTTAAATATCTTAACTTATTGCAATCTTGCCAACGCACCCTCTTCCAGTAGTTTTCGAGACACGATCATACGCATCACTTCATTAGTCCCCTCAAGAATTTGATGTACACGCAAATCACGCACATGACGCTCAAGCGGATATTCTTGCAGATAACCATAGCCACCATGCAGTTGCAATGCTTGGTTCGCTACCTCAAAACTTAAATCCGTCGCCATGCGTTTTGCCATGGCACAATAAGCGGTGGCATCCGGTGATTTGTTATCCAAATGAAAAGCGGCTAACCGTACCATTTGACGCGCGGCAACGGTTTGCGCGAGCATATCTGCCAGCTTAAATTGCACTGACTGGAACTGATCTAGGGTTTTACCAAATTGGCTGCGCTCCTGCACATATTGCACCGCACGATCAAGCGCGGCTTGTGCCGTACCGACCGCACAGGTCGCGATATTGATACGCCCACCGTCCAAGCCTTTCATGGCAAATGTAAATCCTTGACCTTCTTCGCCCAGTAGATTTTCAGCAGGCACTTTGACATTGGTAAAGTGTACCGCGGCCGTTGGTTGGTTTTTCCAGCCCATTTTATGCTCGTTTTTACCATAGCTAATCCCCTCGCTATTGGCATCGACGACAAAGGCAGAGATGCCCTTTGCCCCATTATCCGATGTACGCGCCATGACCACCAGTACATCGGTGGCACCCGCACCTGAAATAAACATTTTTTGACCCGTCAATAGATAATGGTCGCCTTCTTTGACCGCCTTGGTTTTAAGAGAACCGGCGTCTGAGCCCGCATTGGGCTCAGTTAGGCAGTAACTACCAAGTTTTTCACCCGTTAGCATCTCAGGTAAGTATTTTTCGGCGACTTCTGGCTTAGCAAACTCGCCAATCATCCAAGCAACCATATTGTGAATGGTCATAAAGGCGGCAGTAGAGGTGTCGCCATACGCCAATTTTTCAAAAATAATCGACGAATCTAGGCGCGGTAACCCCATCCCACCAAAATCAGGGTTGGTATATAAACTCATAAACCCAAGCTCACCCGCAGCTTTGAATACTTCTTTGGGAAAATAGCCGTTTTTGTCCCATTCTGCGGCATTGGGGGCAAGCGATTTGGCGGCAAATTGGCTAGCAAGTTCAGCAAACGCTTGTTGATCTTCGGTCATTGAAAAGTTCATAATATTAACCCTAACTAAAATTTGGTTGAAAAGAAAGGCGTAACAAATACGCCTTTGAGGTGTTTTACAAAAAATTTATTTCAATGAAATCGTGGTATTCACGCCTTTACTGGCTTCATCATCAAACCAACGCGCAGTGATGGTTTTTGTTTGCGTGTAGAACTGTACCGCTTGTTTGCCATAAGGACCTAAATCGCCCAATTTACTTGCGCGTGAGCCGGTAAATGAGAACATCGGTAGTGGCACAGGAATTGGTAAATTTATCCCGACTTGACCGACATCAATGTCTTGTTGGAATTTGTGTGCTGCTGCACCTGACTGGGTAAAAATCGCTGTACCATTGCCGTTTGGATTGGCATTGATGATTTCAATGGCTTCATCTAGGCTGTCTGCGTACATGATGTCTAAGACAGGTCCAAAAATTTCTTCTTTATAACAGGTCATATCCGTGGTGACGTTATTTAAAATTGTTGATCCCACAAAGTTGCCGTTTTCATAACCTTCGACTTTGATACCGCGACCATCAAGCAGTAACTCTGCGCCTTCATCGACACCAGCTTGCACCAAACGCTCAACACGCGCTTTTGCCGCTTTTGAAATCACAGGGCCTAAGTCTTTGTCATCTTTACCCGCTGCCACCACCAATTTTTTGGCACGCTCAACAATATCATTGACCCAATTTTTGGCTTCACCGACCAAAATCACCACCGACAACGCCATACAGCGTTGACCCGCTGCCCCAAACGCGGCACCTGCCAGCTGGTTTAGGCATTGCTCTTTGTTGGTATCGGGTAGAATCACCGCATGATTTTTTGCACCCATCATACATTGGACACGTTTGCCCGCTTGGCTCGCACGGTTATACACATGCGTACCCACCGCAGTTGAACCGACAAACGAAATCGCTTTGATATCTGGATGGTCACAAATCGCATCAACCGTGTCTTTACCACCATGCACCACGTTGAGCATGCCTTTTGGAATACCTGCTTCAAGTGCGAGTTCCACCAAGCGCATGGTGACCATTGGGTTTTGCTCAGAAGGTTTTAGGATAAAGGTATTACCTGTCGCAATCGCCATTGGGAACATCCATAGCGGAATCATGGCTGGGAAGTTAAACGGAGTAATCCCTGCACAGACACCAAGGGGCTGTTGGATGTTATACATATCCACGCCTGTAGCGACGTTTTCGATAAAAGCGCCTTGTTGCAAATTACCAATACCTGATGCGTGCTCGACGACTTCTAACCCGCGGAATACGTCGCCTTTGGCGTCGGCAAGCGTTTTGCCTTGTTCTTCGGTGAGCATGGCAGCAAGCTCATCCATGTTTTTACGAATCAGTTGTTGGTATTTTAAGAAAATACGTGAGCGCGTATTGATCGGGGTTTTACGTCACGTTTTGAAGGCTTCTTTTGCCGCAGCGACGGCTTGGTTGATTTCATCAGGCGTGGTTTGCGGGACATGCGCAATCACTTCTTGGGTGGCTGGGTTGTTAAGTTCAATCCACTGCTCAGTGGCTGAATCTGCAAACTCACCATTGATGAGTTGTTTTACTTTTTGAATGGTCATTATAAAGTCCCTTTTTTGGTTTAATTTATTTACCAATAATTGGCAATCGCGTTGTAGATTGCCTTAATGGTAGGTCAATCATTAAGAGTAATTCTCGAGCATTTCTTGGTTGGTTTTAGTGGATACTCAAATAAAAGCATCATACTTTGCAGGATTTTTTTGATGGTGTTACGCTAATACCTGTGGGTCATAATACGCCATAATACTGGAGAAATCTTTGTCGCCATGCTGTTTAGTGTGTTGTCGATAAAGATTGTTAGCTTGGTCTGCCATCGGTGTATTGACTTCACTGTCATTGGCGGTTTGTTTGGCGAGGTTCATGTCTTTGTGCATTAACTTGGTCATAAATCCGCCTGTATAACCTTTGCTTGACGGCACAGTTTTAGACACATTCGGATATGGGTTATACACTTCAAGTGTCCAGTTGCGTCCCGAGCTTTGTAACATAATATCGGATAGCACGTTTGGGTCTAAGCCATTTTTTACACCTAAATTGATGGCTTCAGCCGTGCCTGCCATCAAAATACCAAGTAGCATATTGTTGCAGATTTTGGCAACTTGTCCTGCCCCGACCTCTCCTGCGTGGAAAATATTTTTACCCATGGCTTGTAGTACAGGTTTAATTGCCTCAAATTGGCTGGTTTGCCCACCCACAATAAAAGTCAATGTGCCCGCAGCCGCCCCGCTTGTACCGCCAGAAACTGGTGCATCAAGAAAGCCAATGCCTTTTTTAATGGCCACTTGTGCCACTTCCCATGCATCGCTTGCGGCAATGGTACTGCAATCAACTAATATTGTGTCTGGATTTACCGTATCAAGTAAACCTTGATCCTTAGAGTCTTGTTGCTCACAGTCTAGCTGACTAGGGTTGCCCAAATAAATTGCTTTAACCTGTTGTCCTGCTGGCAACATGGTGATGACCATATCGACGTTTTTACTTGCTTCAATAGGTGAAGTTGCAACCGTTGCGCCTTGTTTAGCAATATCGTCAAGTACCGTTTGGTTAAGATCAAACACGTTGAGTTGATAACCTTGTTTGAGCAAATTCTCTGCCATGGGTTTGCCCATGTTGCCAAGCCCGATAAAGGCGATTGTTTTGATGGGTTTCATGACACACTCCTTGTGTTTTTTCATTAACTTACTTGTTTAACTAAATGGTTTGTAGTCTATAAATCTTAGTGCTGAAGCTGCTTAACGCATTTTTTAGCTTTTCCAGTCTAGATTTCGGCTAACAAGATGTCAATGCTACTTATTTACTTAAGTAATTTTTTCATAATCGGACGCTGTCAATCTCGAACCCGCTCATAACGGCAAGTCACTTTCGCAATCAGCGTTAATAATAAATTTTTTCATATTTACCGGATATTGCATTTTTTATAAAAGTTTGCCAAGATGAAAAAGCGTTATATATCAAGCTTAACAGTGATTCATTTTTTATATTATTTTGTTTTCGGACAATTTTATACGGATATAAAAACGTTTAATTTGAGTGTTTCAGCCCTTTAGATTTTAAATTACAAGGATGTATTTGATGACGATTCCCCACTTTACCGCCCCTTGGATGACCGAAGAACACCAAATGCTGTATCAAACGGCTCAGCAGTTTTTTAAAGATTGGCAACCCCGCGAAGCCCAATGGCTTAAAAATGGCATGGTGGATAAAGACGCGTGGCTTGAAGCCGGTGATATGGGCTTTTTGTGTGCGTCCATGCCGACCGAATATGGCGGTGCCGGCGGCGATTTTGGGCATGAAGCCGTGCTAGTTTACGCCCAAACCGAAGCGAATTTATCCGTTTTTGGGGCGTTTTTGCATTCCGGTATTGTCGCGCCTTATATCCTGCATCACGGCACCGAAGAGCAACGCCAGCGTTGGCTACCCAAAATGGCAACCGGCGAGCTTATCGGTGCGATTGCCATGACTGAGCCAAATACCGGTTCTGATTTGCAAAATATCAAAACCTACGCGGTCAAAGATGGCGATGATTATATTATCAACGGCTCAAAAATCTTTATTACTAACGGTCAACTTGCTAATTTGGTGATTATCGCTTGTAAAACTGACCGAGAAAAAGGCGCCAAAGGTATTTCACTCATTGTGGTCGAAACTGACGGTCTTGAAGGTTTTGAACGGGGTAAAAACTTGGATAAGCTTGGCATGGGGGCGCAAGACACGTCTGAGCTGTTTTTTAACAATATGCGGGTGCCACAAAAAAACTTGCTCGGCACGGTAGAAGGTAGCGGCTTTGCTCAGCTGATGCAAGAATTGCCGCAAGAGCGTTTGATTGTCGCCCTTATGGGCGTGGGTGCCATGCACAGTGCCATCAACCTTGCCACCCAGTACACCAAAGAACGCACCGCATTTGGCAAGCCAATTTGGGAGTTTCAAAACACCCGTTTCAAAATCGCCGAATGTAACGCCCATTATTTAGCCGCTCGTAGCATGTGCGATATGGCGATTGATGCCTTAATCAAAAAAGAACTGAGTCCTGCCCAAGCGTCATTGATTAAATATTGGGTCACCGAAAAACAATGTCTTGTTACTGATGAATGTCTGCAACTATTTGGCGGTTATGGCTATATGACCGAATACCCGATTGCTCGCCTATTTGCCGATGCCCGTGTGCAAAAAATCTACGGCGGTACCAATGAGATTATGAAAGAGTTGGCCTTACGCTATTTGTAACATAAACATTTTCAGTATCAAGCATTAAGGATAAAACATGACCAACACGGCTTATATTTATGATGCCATTCGTACCCCCCGCGGTAAAGGCAAAGAAGGCGGCGGACTGAACAGCGTCTCCCCCATTTGGCTGGTGCGTGGACTACTGCAAAGCCTGCAACAACGCAATGAGCTTGATACCAGTCTGGTGGATGATGTGGTGCTTGGCTGTGTCACACCGATTGGCGAGCAAGGCTCAGACATTGCCCGTATCGCCGTGATAGACGCTGGCTGGGCAGAAACGGTGGCAGGGGTGACCCAATCGCGATTTTGTGCATCGGGGCTTGAGTCGGTCAATCTAGCAGCTGCCAAAATCATGTCTGGCATGGAAGATATGGTCGTGGCAGGCGGTATCGAGTCGATGAGCCGTGTCAAAATGGGCACGGATGGCGGTGCGTGGTACGAAGACCCGCGCGTCAGCGAAGTCACCCAATATGTGCCGCAAGGCGTGAGTGCTGACACCATTGCCACCTTGGCAGGCTTCGACCGTCATAAGCTTGATAGTTTTGCCGCCCGCTCTCACCAAAAAGCCGCCGCCGCATGGGAAAATGGCTACTTCAAACAGTCTGTTATCCCCGTATATGACACAGATGGCAAGCTGTTATTGGACAAAGATGAAATCATCCGCCCCACTACCACGGCAGAAAGTTTGCAAACGCTAAAACCGTCGTTTGAACAATTGGGGCAAAGTGGCTTTGATAATAGAGCCTTACAAAAATACACCACTATCAGCCAAATCAATCATGTTCACCATGCCGGCAACTCGTCAGGCATTGTGGATGGGGCGGCGTTGGTGCTCATGGGCAACGAAGCGATGGGTCAAAAAGCCGGCTTAAAACCCCGTGCCAAAGTGGTGATGGCGGCGGTGATTGGCTCAGAGCCCACCATTATGCTCACCGGCACCACACCCGCTTGCCAAAAAGTACTCAAAAAAGCCGGATTAACGCCGGCCGATATCGACCTATGGGAAATCAACGAAGCCTTTGCCGCTGTACCGCTAAAAACCGCGCAAGATTTGGGCATTGATTTAGAAAAGGTCAACGTCAATGGCGGTGCGATTGCTATGGGTCATCCGCTCGGGGCAACCGGCGCGATTTTATTGGGGACTTTGCTGGATGAATTAGAACGCCGGGATTTACAGCGGGGGCTCATTACCTTGTGTGTCGGTGGCGGCATGGGGATTGCCACCATTATTGAGCGGGTATAAATCCACCCATTTATTTAACCGTTAACACTGCAATTCCCAAGGAATGGGAATTGCAACCTTTTAATTTTCAAACGATAACTTTTAACTGTTAATTTTCAAGGATGAAAAATGTTTAGAGACCTACTAGAACAACGCTTTCCCAATGCGGCGTCCAAAAACGCCCCGTTATCCATGAGTCATGATAAAGGACCCACTGATATGCCGCTGATTGATGATACCATCGGTGATTATTTTGACAAGGTAGCGGCAAAAAATCCGGATAAACTTGCGGTGATTTCCCGCCACCAAAACATCCGTTTAACCTACCGTGAACTACAACAAAAAGCCAACCAACTAGCAAGTGCCATGATTCGCATGGGGCTACAAAAAGGCGACCGGGTCGGTATTTGGTCGCACAACAATGTTGAATGGTTGCTAATGCAGCTTGCCACCGCCAAAGCCGGTGTTATTTTGGTCAATATCAACCCAGCGTATCGCATTTTTGAATTGCAATATGCACTCAATAAAGTGGATTGTAAGGTACTGGTGCTGATGCGGCATTTTAAAGCCAGCGATTATGCCCAAATGATTCAGGAAATGGCGCCGGAGGTTTATCACCAACACTATGAAAATCTGGAGTTGGTGAGTTTGCCAAATTTACAGCGGGTCATTTGGATTGATGAACCTAACAGCACTGAAGAATTTGGCTTTATGCAAAAATTCTCGGATTGGATTAATACTGGGGATGCCAACGACCCTGACGTCACCAAGCGTCAAAAATCGCTTAACCCCAATAACCCGATTAACATTCAATTTACCAGTGGCACCACCGGCTCACCCAAAGGCACGACCTTAACCCATAAAAACTTACTCAATAACGCCTATATTTCGGGGCAAACCTTGTGCTTAACCCCCGATGATAAACTGTGTCTGCCGTTACCGTTGTATCACTGCTTTGCGATGGTCTTAGGCAATTTAACCATGCTCGCACACGGTGGCACCGTGGTGTATCCAAGTACCAGTTTTGACCCCGTCAGCGTGCTTGAAACCATTGATGCGGAGAAATGCACCGTACTACATGCCGTGCCCACCATGTATTTAGCCATGCTCAATCACCCCGACTTTAAACAATACGATACCACATCGCTGCGTACCGGTTTATCTGGTGGGGCAAGTTGCCCTGTTGAGCTGATGCAGCGTATTATCAATGATATGCATGTCTCAGAAATCACCATCGGCTATGGCATGACCGAAACCAGTCCCAAATCTTGCCATAGCTTACCGACTACCCCATTTGACAAACGTATCTCAACGGTCGGTTTGGTGCAACCGCATTTAGAAGTCAAGATCGTGGATACCGAAACTGGCGAGACCTTGCCGATTGGGCAAGTGGGCGAAGTATTGACTAAAGGCTATGCCGTGATGCTTGGCTACTGGAACGACACCCAAAAAACTGCCGAAGCGGTCGTGGATGGCTGGATGCACACCGGTGACTTGGGCAAAATGGATACAGACGGCTATATCAGTATTGTGGGACGGAGCAAAGACATGGTCATTCGTGGCGGTGAAAATATCTTCCCCATCGAAGTGGAAAACTATTTATATCGCCATCCCAAAATTGCCGATGTACAAATCGTCGGTGTGCCCGATGATGTCTATGGCGAAGTACTAGCCGCTTGGATTATTCCCAAACAAGGCGAAACCTTAACCGAAGAAGAAGTACGGGAATTTTGCCGCAACCATATCGCGCACTACAAAATCCCCACTTACATTCGCTTTGTCACCGAATATCCGATGACTGTTACTGGTAAAATTCAAAAATTTAAAATCGTCGAAGCGATGCAGCAAGAGCTAGCCAATCTAAAAGACACAGCCAATGGCTAGGCACCTTTTAAAAATATCAACTTTAACCCACGCGAAAGGAAATTATTATGCAAATTCAAAACAATACATTTTTAGTCACCGGCGGTGCGTCAGGTTTGGGAGAAGCCACCACGCGGTATCTAATCAGCCATGGCGGCAACGTTATCATTGCCGACCTTAATGGCGAAATCGGTGAAAAATTGGCGTCTGAGCTTGGTAATCAAGCCCTATTTATTAAATGTGATATCACCTCTGAAACCGATGTCAAAAATGCGATTGACACAGGTATTGCCAAGTTTGGCCAATTAGCCGGCTCTGTGAACTGTGCGGGGATTGCCATTGTACAAAAGCTGATTGATAAACAAGGCAACCCTGCGGATTTAGCCACTTTCGCCCGTGGTATCAATATCAATTTGATTGGCACCTTTAATGTGGCTCGTCTCGTTGCCGCTGCCATGGCCAAAAATTCGACAGATGTAAATGAAGATAAAGGTGTGATTATCAATACCGCTTCAATTGCTGCCTTTGATGGGCAAATCGGTCAGGCAAGTTACTCAGCCTCAAAATCAGGCGTGGTCGGGATGATGTTACCGCTTGCCAGAGAATTAGCCCGTCATCAAATTCGCATCATGACCATTGCACCAGGCATTTTTAGCACGCCTATGATGGCAAGTTTGCCGGAAGCTGCCAAAACAAGTCTTGAGCAGTCTGTGCCGTATCCAAAACGACTCGGTCAGCCTGAAGAATTTGCCAAATTGGTGGGTCATATTATTGAAAATGGCTACTTAAATGCCGAAGTGATTCGTCTAGATGGCGCCATTCGGATGCATTAAATCGCAGTTAGCTATCCTAATCATGGTTAAAACACTATAAAGCATTAGTAAGAACCTGTATTTACAACACCCTACCGTTGAATTTCAAAGTAAGAATGTTGTGAATACAGGTTTTAAAGAACCTTGAGATGGAGATTTTATAGAAGTACATTGTATCTCCACTGCTCAATTATAGGCTATAGTATTATTAACGGTTAAGGACGATAAATATATAAATGATTACTATCAATACTGGTATTGGCTTTATCTATATATTTTTGAGCAACAAAATCCTTATCATTTTTTTCTTGAGGTAATATGCCAAAGTCATCATCGTTTAAAATACCTAATGCGCCATTTGGGAACAATAGTAAACCTTCCATTTTATCGTGTGGGTAATTTAATTTGGTGACTGCATTAAGATACTCAGTTTTACTGACTGGATTTATGCCATTGGCTTTTAATATTGACCAGCCATCCGCAGCAAGGGCTAATTGCTCAAGCGTTTTTCCACCAATCAGTAAGCCTAATTTACCATCTTGCACTACAGTATTCGAAGTTGGCATACTTTCAATGTCAGTGCCATCTTTTAAATTGATTTTGAAAACCTTTTTAACCGCATTGGCATTGTCCTTTGGAAAATCACCATCTCGTTCAATCACATAGAAGTTGTCGTTATCAATTGCTACAATCCCACAGTTAGAATCTGCTTCTGTTTGTGGATATAAGTATTGTTGAATGTCCCCAGTTTTTAAATTGATACGAATTATGCGGGTTAATTTGGCGTTTTTGGTCGTTTTATCTGGGTTATAAAGCGCAGATTGCATGATACCGACTAGATATTGTTGGTCTGGTGTAATTGTTAGACCTTCCATGCCGCGATTAGCACGGCGATTTTTTAGCTCAGTAGGCAATGTGATAATTTTTCCATTAACCGTAAAATTACTAGCCCCTTCACCCCCTGTATAAGGATTGATACGTTCAATCTCGCGGCCTGTTACATCATAATGCACGATATGTGGCCCGTATTCATCACTCACCCAGAACGTGCCATCCTTCATTACTGCTAACCCTTCAGAATCAATACCATAGGGATCAGTTTTGGTCGGATTAGTGATTGCATTGTAAGGTTTAGTTGGATCAGTTAATAGTAAAGTATCATAGGCAGCATCGGTGGTATTTTGTGTATAAGCGACTTCTTTAGTAGCACCAAATACCGGATTGGGTAAGCCTGTTGTTTTAGTTTTTCCATCAGGCCGCATAAGGTCAATGGTTTTTACAAGACTGATGCTGCCATCGGTATTAATTTGGAACAACCCTATACTGGGTGTATAATTTGGAACAGGAAAGGCTTTACCTTCCCCTTTTTCGATAGTCGCATCACCATGTAATACATCAGAGTTAGGACCACGATCTGTCATTGCATAAAACTGGGTAGGATTGTTGGGATTCACAAAGCCGTCTGATCCATAGCCGCCATTATAGATAGTGACAGTTTTGCCATCGCCATCTTTAGTGGTTGCAATGGCTTTGGTGGGTAAAGCTGTGCCATTTTTGAAATTCTTTAGCGCCGTGTCTAAATTATTGGCTTGGGGCTGTTGGAAAACAGTGCTAGCGTTATTGTCGTTATCATCATCATTACAACCCGTTATTGAAGTGATAGTAAAGCATACAATGCTAACAGCCAATGGATATGTTTTGATAAAATTTTGAAGTGTTCTCATTGCTATACCTAAGTTAAATAAGAAAAATTGTTAATATAAATTACAAATATGTTAGATTTATGAAACTTTATTTATTATCTTCAATTAACCCGTATGCTTTAAGCAGTTGAGCGACCTCATTGTTACCGATTCTACGGGCTAAACGAGTGCGAACAAAACTTGGTATAAAATGAGGTATAGACAAGGGTAAGGCTTCCCCATCACGCATACTTTGCAACGCGTTTAACAAATTACGAATATCATAGGTTGAGTTGAATACTTCTGGAACGCCGCGTTCAACGTCTAGTAATGTATAGACCGCCTCCATACCGGTTCTCACTGAGTATTCTGTCGTAAAAATACAATCGCGTTCTTGAGTTTCAGCAAATTGTCCAATAAAAGCAAAATTAACCGCCCCCATTGGTACAACATCAGGGCGATCGCCGGCTTGACGGGGCATAAAAAATGCCGTGATATAAGGCATCATTACAGGTACAGTTTTCGCACCTGTTTTGGCAAGCTCGGCAATATCAGCTTCTGGAACGCCAAGATGATACAGCCATTCTTGGGTGATCTCTTCACCTGTACAGTCTTGCATGGGTTTTTTAATATAATCACCTGGACGATCAACATACAGGGCATAAAACCATACTACGATTTGGTCTTTGGGCTGCGCCTTGAAATGAGGCTGACGGTTGACTGTCCAACTTAACAACCAACTTGAGTCCCTAGCAGTGACAATACCGCCTGTCACTACCTTGCCACTAAATGGGTCACGTTTGCAGATTTTTTGGATATATTTTGGTATTCGTTCATCTAATGTGGTAATCGTGGCAGATTGCCATTTGGTCTTAGGCACATGAGCACCAAATACCTCTGGATGCCCAAAGGCTGGGTCTTTTGCCGCAATACGACGCCATAAGTCCCAAGCAGGGGCAGGCTCAACAATCAGTTTGGCAGGTGTGTAATGGTCGCCTTCGTTTGAGTTTTCTACTAAAGACCCAATCGTCATAAATAATAAATCATCTTGCGTAAGCGCTTTGCCGCCTTGTTCACCTTGTTGCAACCAATGAATATAAATGGCTTGTTTACGTCCGTCTTTGATATCAAAATCAACGTCTGTAACTTCAGTGGCGTATTGAAATTGAACGCCCTTATCTTTTAGCCAAGTAATTAAAGGCAATACCAATGACTCATATTGATTAAAGCGGGTAAATTTTAGCGAGGATAAATCAGGCAGTCCTTCAATATGGTGAATAAAACGGTGTAAGTAAAGCTTCATTTCGAGTGCAGAATGCCATTGCTCAAACGCAAACATCGTACACCAGTATAACCAAAAATTACTGTCAAAAAATTCTTGGTCAAATACTTCGTTAATGCGTTTATTTTCCATGTCCTCACGGCTGGCTAAAAACACTTTAAGTAATTGGTTTTGAACCGATTGTGATAGTTTAAATTTACCATCCGTATGTGCATCTTGACCACGGTTAATGGTCGCACGTTGCAGTGAGTAGTTGGGGTCATCTTTATTGAGCCAATAGAATTCATCGAGTACACTGGCATCGGGCTCTTCAAGCGAAGGGATCGAACGAAACAAGTCCCACAAGCATTCAAAATGGTTTTCCATCTCTCGACCACCCCGAATTACAAAGCCTTTTTCGGGAACTTTAATACCATCTAATGCCCCGCCTGGTAGCGAATCTTTTTCAAGAATCGTAATATTACTACCGGCCATCTGGCCATCTCTTACCAAAAATGCAGCGGTTGCCAGACCTGCTAAGCCTGATCCTAATATCCAAGCGGTTTTTTTATCGACATCTTTTGGTTTGCGAGGACGGGCAAACGCTTCATAGTTCCCATTACTGTAATACATAATAACCCCTTATAATTTTAATCAAATTAATTATTGAAGTGCGTGGCTTAGTTAATAGCTAGATGGATGCCCCACTATTAACTGTTATAATCATAATCCTGATTTATGACAAAAAGTAGTCCATTATGTTGTTAAAGCCAAAGTTTACTTAACCATTTGTTAGAATAATGTTGATAGGATTGCATAAAGATGGGGCGGGTATATAACAATTAAAGGAATGTATAGGGTAATTGGGGACAGCACAGAAAATATTTTACAGTCTCAGGTGAAAGGTTGTTAAGACAACCCCTGTTGAGCTTCCCATATGTCTGCTGCTTTAAGCATTTTTTTGATGGCAAATGCGCCTGCAAATGCTACCACCGCCATTGCCACCGCCAATACTGTCAACGTCATAAAAAACTCCCCATAAGTATTGATTGCAAAATCACGGGTCAATTTTTGCCCTTTGTCTAACGCCACTTGTGTTGAAAATACTGCCGCCAACATACCGCCAAGCGAAGTCGCCACCATATTCATACTCACCGAAAAACTTGAATAGGCTTTTGGGGCATTCTCGACAATAAATGACACCACCAAGCTACCTATCACCACTTCAGCAAAGGCTTGAAATAGGTTGATTAGCAAAAACATATCAGGGCTAATCACCAAATCTGGCTGAATGCCTTTGACCACCCATGTTAAAATCCCAAAGGCAATCGCTGTAAATACAAAAGCAATCGCCACTTTACTGGCGGTCGAAACATAAATGCCCCGATGTTCAAGGCGAGCAAATACATAGGAAATCACAGGACCGGCCACAATACACCAAATCGGATTCATCACTTGCGAGCCTTCGGGCTTAATCGGGATAAAACCAAGCAAATCGCCTCGCATGGTATTAATTGCCACGATGTTCATTGAGGTCATCATTTGTCCGTAATATACAAAGAAAATAATAGTAAAAATCAACATGATAGTGATACATAGCATCCGTAATCGGTCAGCGTAATTGGCTTTAACGGTCAGATAAATAAAGTAAATTGCCGATGCCATACTGATGGCATACACGATATATTTGCCAGTTTTCATGTCTGAAAACATAAAAAACACCAAGCCGATCATCGCCACACTTGCCACAGTAAATAACCCCCAATGCTTTAATGCAACGGGCATGTTATCAATGGCTTTGGCTTTTTCGACAATCGGCTTACGATTAAACCAAAGTGACACCACTGCTAATGCACACAATAACCCAGACAATAAAAAACTGCCGTGATATGCCACCGCTACCGCCAAAAATGGAAACGCATAGGTCGCGATTAATGAGCCGATATTATTCACCGAGTAATTGATGGTAAAACTTTTTTCATACGCTTCATAATTAGCAAATAAATAACGGTAAAGGGTGGAATAATTGGTGGCTTTTAGCCCTCGGGCATAAATCACCAAGGCAATACCGACAAGGCTTAATGGTACATTGGCTTGAAACGCACTAAACGCCAATAAGCCAAACCCCAAAGTAAAACAAATAAAACTGACATTTAATGCCCGATATTCCCCAATCACGCGGTCACCGATAAAGCCCCCTGCCAAAGCAAACAATGTCCCTAATGCGGAAAATGCCCCCACTATTAGCATGGTCTGCGCCTCGCTGTATTGCAGTTTTTCCAAAAAAAACGGCGTAAGAATAGTCATCGCCCCATAAAAAGAAAGCCCAAATATTAGCTGGGCGAACATCATCGATACTACTTTTCCATTTAGCATATTAAGATCACCTATATTTACCAAGTACCACACTTATGCCCTATGACCCATCATTTGGCTATCGTCTACCGTAGCAAAGGTCAAATAGGCACATACCCATAAAAAAATTTTAACAATAGTATGCCAATTTTTTTGGTAGGTCTAGAAAAATGTATTGTGTTTAATGTTTTTATCAGCGGTTTTCATCAATTTGTCATGCGTTATACTTATGATTTATCGTAAATTTTTTTTACTTAACGCCTATACAACTAAGCGGATAACGATGATGAAATCAACTAAAAATTATCAAACCATACCCACTTTTAAAATGACAAGCTGCCTGGTTATAGCCAGCCTTACGCTGGTGGGTTGTAATAATGACAATGATAGCGATACTTTTGCGACCCCCACCACGCCTAAAGTTGCCACCAATACCAGTTTAAACTTTAGCATTCTTGAAACCTCTGATTTGCATAACAATGTCCTAAGCTATGACTATTACAAATTGGCAGAGGATAAAAGCTTGGGATTGGAACGCACGGCAACTTTGATTAATAATGCCCGTAGTGAATCTGCCAATAACGTGTTATTTGATAATGGTGATACCATTCAAGGTAGTGCATTGGGCGATTATCAAGCCCAAATCAACCCAGTCAAATGTGATGAAACCTTGGGCATTTATAAGGTGATGAATGCGTTAAAGTTTGACGCTGGCACGATTGGCAACCATGAATTTAACTATGGGCTGAACTACTTAAACCAAGTGACAGGTAGCCAATTTAATGTTGATGGTATCACCGCCAGTCCAAGTGCTTGTCAAGGCCCCAATTTTCCGTTGGTATTATCAAACGTCTATAGCACACGCAACAAACAACCGTTATTTAAACCTTACACCATCATCACCAAAACCTTTACCGCCACCACGCCAGACGGCAAAACCGTTAGTGTACCGCTGCATATTGGGGTGATTGGCTTTACCACCCCTGGGATTATGCAATGGGATAAAAAATGGCTGGATGGTAAAGTCTATACCCAAGGTGCCAAAGAAATGGCAGAAAAATATGTGCCAGAAATGCGCGCCAATGGGGCAGATGTGGTTGTAGCCTTATCGCATGGCGGTATTGATAACTCGCCGTATAGCCCAACTATGGAAAATGCCAGCTATTATCTTTCGCAAGTGGCGGGCATTGATGCGATTTTGATGGGGCATACCCACCAAGTATTCCCAGATGCTAAAAGCACAGATACCCGCTTTAATGCTACGGGTGTGGATAAAGTCAATGGTTTTATCAATAATGTCCCTGCGGTGATGCCAAGTTTTTGGGGTAAAGGCTTGGGCGTTATCAAACTTAATTTAACCTTTGACGGGCAAAAATGGGTGGTAAATAAACCCAATACCAAAGTCGAAGTGCGTACGATCCAAAATGCCGATAAAAGCTTTGTGGCGGTAGACCCACAAGTTGGGCAGCTGATTAATGCCGAGCACCAAGCCACCATTAATTATGTCAAAACTCCCATTGGCAGCGCTGACTTTGATATGACCTCTTACTTTGCCGATGTCGGTGATGTTTCAGCGATTCAAGTCGTTAACCAAGCCCAAGCCAAGTATATTAGCGATTATATTCAAGCCAATTTACCACAGTATAAAGCGATCCCCGTACTATCTGTGAGTGCCCCCTTTAAAAGCGGCTTTGCAGGCGGCAACGACTACACCGATGTGAAGCGTGGCAATATCGCTATTAATAATGCGGCAGACTTATACTTATACCCCAACACGGTACAAGCCGTTAAAGTCAAAGGCAGTGTTATCAAAGCTTGGCTAGAAACCGCCGCCAAACGCTTTAATACCATTGACCCCACACTTACCACCCCCCAAGCCCTTATCAGCACGTTCCCAGGCTATAACTTTGATATGTTTACTGATCCCAATATCCATTATGAAATTGACGTGACCAAGCCGGTTGGTAGCCGTATTATCAATCTGACATATCAAGGTAAGCCCATTGATGACAATAGCGACTTTATTATCGCAACCAATAACTATCGTGCCAGCGGTGGTGGTGGCTTTCCTGGTCTTGATGGTAGCAATGTCATCTATGCCTCACCCGATGCCAACCGTGATGTACTGATTAACTATATCAAATCCGTCAAAAATTTGAGCCTTAGCAACAATGGCAGCAGTCGTAGCTGGCAATTTGCCAAAGTCCGTACCGCAGGTGCAGTCACGTTTAAATCAGCGGCCAATAAAATCGCTATTGCCCAAACCGCAGGTTTAACCAATATTAGCGTACTTAATAATGATGATGGTTCAAATAAAGGTTTGGCAGATTATGCGATTGATTTGTCAAAGTAATCTTTGGCACTAGTTAGCTAACATTCGTAGGAAAAAGCCCAATAATCCAAACGGTTATTGGGCTTTTTGGTCGATGTTAACCATGCAATGGGGCAACTCTCATACTTATACCAACGAGATTACATGGATTAAAGATAATGTAAGTTGCTTTATACCGTTAAATTAGAAATCGTATCACTTATTAAGGGTGGGTTAGACCGAAAATCTGGCTAACCCACCCTACCATTTGTTTTATTGTTAATGGAATTTGTTACAGCCAATTATGGGGTATCTTTAAAGCTATGCGTACTGTAATAGTCAATTGGAAGTATCGATAAGGATTTATTACCGCTCGTGCCGGTTAAGCCATCAATATAATGTAAGAAAGCCTCGGCGTAATCTAATCCCACATCCACTCGGCGATCACCTTTAATATTCTTAAAAGTCGTGTAGTAATCTTGACCATCTGCCACAAAATTATTGGTAATCACATTATAGGTTTTAGCCATATCAATGGGCTGATAAACATTATTGGCATCTCTTACCTGCAGATTGCTGATACGTGAGCCTTTAGGTTGTGATAAATCAATGTCCCAACGCAGACCGCCCGTGTAAGGATAACCGCCTGAGTTGTTGTTAACCAGCACGCCATCTACCGCATCTTCTAAGGCATTTTTTACTTCTTGTCCAGAGGCTTTTAGCTGAACTAAAGTATTTTTAAAGGGCAGTACTTCGTATATTTTACCAACAGTCACAGGACCTTTTGGAATATCGACACGCACGCCACCGCCATTTTGTACCGAGATATCTGCGTTAAAATATCGTTTACCTTCAGATAAAAAGGCTTCTGCAACGATTTGTTGGATATCACCACCATGCTGATTAACACGATCATTAAGATTACAAACGTCGCCTAATGCTGAACGAGTAATGTCCCGCTTGGTACCTGGCAGACGACGTAAACACAAGTTATCTGGTGCAATGGCAACTTGTTGTAAGGCTAACGCATCTTTTTGTGCTTTATAGGGCGCAAGCACGCTGACTGCTTTTGGGTCTGGGGCGACAATTTGGAAAATACCGCTGTTGGTGATGTCATTTTTGATCGTATTGATTTCATCACTTGTTAATGCAGCCGATTTGGCGGCTGATCGCTTGAACTGATCTCCTAGCACCACGTAAGGATGACCGCCACAGCTGGTAACATCGCCATTTTTATCAAAGCTAACATCTAATTTGCCGACGACATAGTTGTACTGCCACGCTTGGGCGATACACACATTTTTACCGTCCTTATCCGTGGTTTTCGTTGGGTAATCGCCTGCTGGCGTCAGTCCATAAGTTGCCATTGATTGCGGCCCTAGTAGCGTGTGTGAATCGCCACTAATGATGACGTCCACCCCACTTAACTGCTTGGCAAGCTGCTGGTCAAAATCATAACCAATATGCGTCTGTAAAATAATTTTATTGATGCCTTGGGCTTTTAGCGCGTTAATCTGGGCTTGCGCAGTTGCAACTTCATCGCTAAATGTCGTATCTGTATTAGGCCGAGAGGAGGTTTTGGTTTTGCCGGCAATGGTAATGCCAATTAGCGCAATTTTTTGTCCTTCTTTTTCAATGATTTGATAAGGTTTAACTAAATTAGAATTATATAGTGGTGAGCTTGCACCAAATTTTGTATTGGCACTTAACGCTTGGGTATTGGTTTTACAGGTACCATTATCTAGGTAATTTAAGAATTTATTAAGACCTGCATCACCATTATCAAACTCATGATTACCCAATGTGAGCGTATCAAAGCACACGGTATTCATCGTGTCGGCTTCGGCTTTCCCCTCGCCCAAATTATAGTACAAATCACCGGTAACGGCATCACCGTCATGGATTTTAATGACATTTGGTGTACTATTCGCTAAGTTATTGATTAAGGCGGTAACGCGTGCTGCCCCACCAAAATTCGTGGTGATTGCTTCACGTTTGCCTGCCGTTGTTTCTAACTGTAGCGTGGTGGTTTCTTCATCTAGATGTGAGTGGCTGTCATTAATATGTAAGATACTTAAATTTAATGCCCCACCCTCAGGCTCAACCAATCGAGTTGAGCTATTGTTATTATCATCATTACAGGCAGTAAGTAACAAGCCCCCTATTGCCACGCATAATAATTTTTTAGTGGTTACGCCAATGCGATAAACTGCCATACCTTCTCCTCATCTTTTACTTTTACTTTAAGTTTAATACATTTACAAACTTTTAAAATTATGTAACGTTAAGATGACAAGTTAATGAAACTATATTCAAACAATGCTTAAAAATAGCCCTGTTGTGCCCACTTCAAACAAAAATGTACATACAAGCTAAAAATGATTGGTGGCGTTTTACCGATAGAAAATAATTTGGATAATTACGCTCATAAAATAGCTGTGAATTTTTTTTATCGGATATTTGAAGAAAATTATCGGCTTTAATTGATTTTTTAGAGCACAGTCCCTATATAATAACAATATGAAATCAATACAATATTTAAATGCTTATCTGCTATAGGAGCTTACATATGCGACTTATCTCTAAAATTTCGATTGTTACCTTAGCTGCTGTATTGTCTAGCAACGCAATGGCGGCTAGCGTGACAGGTGGTACAGATTTTCGGGTTACGATGCCTGAAGTATTGGTGTTATACCACTGGGATGATGCCTTGCTTAATTTGACCGCTAACAACCAATCAATCAGCGACACCTCTACGCGTACTGGTACTGGCGTACTTGGTGCATCATCTTATACGGTTAGTGGTGATGTAAATACCACAGGTATGGCTTCAACCCTATTATCATCATCAGTACCGGTAACGTTACAAAATGCTTGGGCGGTGCGTAGTATCTCTACTGCGCCTGTTACATTGACTTTAACCAATCCTAATGCGACATTAAAAGCAGTAAGTGCCGGTTCAACTGGGGCACAAATCCTCACCACTGGCGCGGTACTACAATCAACCGGCACTGGTGTGACCAACTCTGGCACAGGGTCTATTAAAATCCCAAGCGGCTGGACGCCAGTGATGGGTGATATTAAATTTAATATGGACTTAACAAAAGCGACTGTACCTGGTGAGTATAATACGCGTGGCGCGGCGGGCAAAGACCCAAACTCAAACAGCAGCACCAATACATTTTTGTTGACCTTAACAGGTAACTAATGGTAAAAACAGTAGCATACTAGCCCTGCTAAAATGCCAGCGAATTGCTGGCATTTTTTTCTTATAATACATTTGGGTCAGACATGATCACTGTGAATGTAAAAAAAAGGAACTAATGTCAATGAAAAACCAGATTTTAGCTTATCAATGGCCAGCGGCCATATTGGCGTTGGGTATAACAGTAAGTTTGCCATCGGTTGCCAATGCAGCAGACACAACGGCTGGTATCGTGGTACGTAATGATAAGCAGACAGGCTTACCGCCGCCACAGTTGGGAATCTCGCCCTCTAGCATCAATGTGAATTTAGATACCAAGCTTGGCAAATCCGACACATCGCTGACGATTTATAATTATAATACTGCGCCTAAAACAATTAGGCTAAACTTGATTGATTTAGATGCCAATCTAAAACCCGTTGCGTCTAGTGATGCGACATTAAAAAATTGGACTTTAATTAATCCAACCTTATTTACCATCCCAGGCAGTGGTTACCAAACCGTGCGTATCAGTGTTCGCCCGCCACAGGGTTTTGCTAAAGCCACTTACCACAGCGTGCTGTTGATTGAGCAGCAGATAGACAATCCAGTGCAGTATGATGGTAAAAATAAAGTGGTTAAGCTTGAAATTGGTTCGCGCTATGGCTTGCCTATGACAGTTAATGTCAAATAATAGCAACAACCGATACGCATGAGATATTTATCGCCTATTGTTTGGGTATTGGCGGCTAGTGCTAATTTGGCAAATGCTCAAACTGCCGATATGAATGACTTGTTAGGGGCTTTTGATGCAGCACCAAAGCCACCTATGCCCAGCAGTATTACGTTACCTTCAACCAATCAACAAAACTTATTGGTTGGGGTAACGGTCAATGGCGAAAGTCAAGACAGCGCTTCTTTATTACAATCAGTTAATGATTATTATTTAACAGTGAATAAAGTCGCTGAGTTGCTAGGGATTGCCGTATCGCAGTTTACGTTATCTAACCACACAGCAAATATTCATACCCCACTTGGGCAAGTGACTTTATCTGCTGATGACTTTTTGCGGTATCAGGATACCAATTATATTGCCCTATCTACCTTAAGAAAGCTTGGTGTCTCGGCTGTTTTTAATCATGCAGATTTAGCCGTGCATATTAACATGGCGTGGCAACCCAATGCATTAAGCCCGTCAGGTGAGAATAAAACGAACACCCTACCGATTGATGCCTATCCTAAAAAAGCGGGACTATTGGGCTTGAGTGTGGATTTGGGCTACAGTACCACGTTTGCAAATCCGCCAACAGCGTTGGTCGATCGTATTCAGTCAGATACTAAGTTAGAGGGTATTAACGATAAACCACTTGATCTAAACCAGCTTAATTATAGCCATCAACTGTATACCAATGTCGGTGCATTTGGCTTTGCCAGTGGTGGCGTTTGGGGCATTAATGCGTCCAAGGGCATGACTCAGAGCTATCAGCGTGCCAGTTTTAATCCCTTGTATCGCAGCGAAAAATTGTTTGAAGAACCGTTATCCGATTTACAAGTTGATAATGCTTATTGGCAGACAGCTGGTAAAAATTTTGCCACCCGTGTTGGTACTAACCAGTCTGGGCTATCAAACTTAGGGGTGGAAGATTTTTCAGGATTGAGCATGGCGTATTCCAATCAAGATATCAAGCGTCATGTCAATCGGGCAGATAATAACACGCGTTCATTATTGCAAAGTAATTACCAAAATTTTCAGACCATTACAGGCACAGGTACCATAGGCGGTATCGCTGAGTTACGCATCAATGGTATGGGTGTGGCTCGGGTACAAATTGGGTTAGACGGTATTTATGAGTTTATTAATCTAAATGCCAATCTATTTGATTACCGCACCAGTCTGGTGGAAGTGGCGATTTTTGATTACCCTTTGGCAAGTGTGCCTAGCCAAATACGCCGCATTCATATTGCCAATCGCCGCGCCAATGTTGCAACCGATGAATGGCTGGTTGAGGCGAATGCTGGACGTTTGGGCAATATATTGAATCCAGATACGCACAATCGGGGTTGGGGCGAGAGCCTATACGCTGAATACGGTATTAACAATCGGTTGTCATTGCGAGGGCAGGTGGGGGATTTTGACCAAGCGTTTTGGCGGATTGGTGCAAACTCAGCGTTGGGTCGCTACAGTAATCTTGATCTGGATTATTGGCACGCGCAAGATGCGACAACCTTCTTGAGCGACTGGCAGTATCAGCGTGAAAAATGGTTTGCTAATTATCAATATAGCCTATATCGCCATGATTTGGCGGATGATGAAGTTCGTACTGCCAGTCACAGTTTACTATTAAATTATCAGCCCAATACCAAAACCAATGTGAATGCCAGTTATTATGATTATCAATTGGCAGATGGTGAGCACAATCGCTACCAAACTGCGATGATTACCCGCCAACTAACCGATCATCTAAGTACGGCCGTAAACTGGGACAGTCGAGATGATTTTTATCAATACCGTTTGACAGGTATTACAAACAATCACGGGCAGTACAGCATCACAGGTAATCGCTACCAAGACGAAGTTAGCTATCAGCATCGCTTTGATGATAATAATATGATGGGGCATAGCTTGCGGCGATGGCATCCGGATGTGGCAGAGTATGGCGGCAAGGTAGATTATCAAGGATTTTTTACCCATAACTTCTCAGATAACAATCAGCTGACTTTAGGCTATGGCTCGACGGCAAATCAATTGGGTTGGCAGGTACAATGGCAATATTTTAAAAATAATGCGATCAGAGTAAGTCTTGGCTATCAGCATAATTATTTGGACGATGTAAGCCCAATGATTGCGGTACAGGACAGCCGGTTGAGTCAACATAACAATTACTTACTCAATCTTCAAAAGCGAGATTTTGCCTTTTTGCAAGTGCATTTGAATTTTTGGCAACCGCCGGCCGGTGGTATTACCCTAGGCAATTACCCAAGTACAGACCTTGGCAGTATCGTGGTGGATGTCACCCATCCAAGTGCACCAAAAATTGATAGTGAGCAACTGAGTTTTTCGCTCAATGGCAAACAAACAACCGCAACATTGATCAATGACAGTGATACCCACAGTCGCTATCTGATTAATGGCCTGTTACCGAATGTTTATACTGTATCTTTGGACAGTAAAAATTTGCCGTTTGACTATCAGACCAGTCAGTTGGTTAGCCAACGAGTCAAAGTCGCTGATTATGCACCAACCTTGGTCAACATACCCCTAACGCCCGCCTACGGCTTTGCTGGCAAAACCAGTAATGGTAACGGCAATATCCCGCTGTCTATCTGGCGTAATAATGTCATGGTAACCACCGTGATAAGCGATGATACGGGGCATTTTCAGGTGTTGGATTTGGCCAGTGGGCAATACCAAATAACGGCGGACGGTTATATGCCATTGACAGTAACGATTGGCAATGATTATGTGATGAATTTGACCCTCTTGGCCAAATCAAGCGAGGTCAAACAAGGACAATGATGATGAAAAAATACCTAATGTTAATAGGGTTATTCGCTTCTGCTGGTAGCGCGATGCCTGCTCAGGCCACTATAGGCGTATGCCCAGAGATTGACAGCTACACCGACTCAGGGGTCAAACGTGTAAATAGTTTGAAAGACACGTTGGGGAGTACGATTTATTTTTGTCAGCAAAGTTTTCCGTCCAGTAGTTTAGCGTATGCACCCATGCCGACGGATGTGGTTGCGGGTGGCAGCCAATCAATTTCGCAAGCCGGCAGTGCCATGGCAAGTATCCCATTAGGTACAAGTAGTATTAATTTGACGGGTTTTACCCCGGCCAATCTTGCCCTTAATAGCCTATCCGCCAATTTCCCAAACACAAACGGTCTTTTTAATTCGCCCAGTTTGTTTAATTTTTATACTCGAATATCGTCGAATGGCGATTGTAATAACTATAACGGCATCAGTCAGTATACCTATATACTGCAATATTTACGAGGTAACCCTAGTATTTTCCAAGCTAATAGTAGTGGCAACCAAACGGCAGTGGCAGATAATAGCTCATCTACCAGTATTGCCAAAATCAATGGCGCCTTAATGGTCAACGCTCAAGGCAAAACAATGCCGGTGGCCATCAATCTATATTATGCTAACCCTATTGCGAACCCACAACAGCAATTCACACGCACTGATGGCAAATATTGCTGGGTCGGTGTTGGCGCTCAAGTGTCTATCAATGGCAGTGATATTAAAGATGCCGGAGATTATAAGGTTACGGTTGGGGTTTTAACACAATAAATTTAGGCTACTTCATTGATTATTAAGCGTTATTACCCATTTTTGAAATAAGCTAGGCCAGCTTGTGGTCGGTGTGCCTGTTTTTCCTAAGCCCCAGCCGTGACCCCCGCTATTAAATAACGTTAATAATTGTTTAATATGATGCTTTTTAAGTTGTTCGTCTAATGTTATGCTGTCATCAACAGAGGCAATAGGGTCGTCTTTAGCATGCGCAATAAACATAGGCGGCGTGTCTTGGTTAACCCATTGTTCAACGGATAATGCTTTTTCTTGCATTAACGTTGGATTATTACCCAATAATTGTTTATAGGTTTGCGTTTGATTTCCATTTGATACCATGCTGACCACTGGATAAAGTAAAGCTACAAAATCAGGACGAGCAGAATTGTTATCAATTTTATCTTGTGGGGGATAATAGTTTTGTCCATTGGTTACTGCTAACATACCCGCTAAATGACCGCCCGCAGAAAAACCCATCACCCCAACTTGCTGGTACCCATAATCCGTTGCCTTTTGGCGAATGATACGTAAGGCACGCTGTCCATCAGCAAAAGGTGCCATCTTATTATGCCAGCCATCCATGGGTAAGCGATAGATTAGATCAAACACGGTATAACCTTGATTAACTAACCACTCAGATACCGGTATGCCCTCTTTGCCTAATTCCTCACGGCGATAGCCACCGCCACTGATTACCATAATGGCTTTATTGTTAGTTTTAGATGGTGTGTATACCAGTAGTCTTGGTATAGCTACATGGTTAATCGCCCCCTTCGAATTTTGCTCTTCAGTCGGCAGAGGGGAGTTATGCTGGCTGGCTAGGTATTGAGGCGACCATAAATTAATAGTGGCAGTTGGTTCAAGGGCAATGGCTGGTATGCTTAGGCAAATTGCTATCGTCATGAGCCCTATTTGGCTAAGGTATTTGGTGATTTGTATATTCATTATTATTCTGCTTATCGTTATTAGCATTATTTATATCACTAAAAGGTGAATTAACTATGTTACGCACCGTGATTATCCAGTTTTTAAAATATCGGTTGGTTTCTTATATTTTAAAATAAAACCACCTTATTTTGAATTATTTTTGGCGTTTATAGAGAAATAGTTTACAAAAAGCGCTTAATAAACAAAATTTTTCACTGTTTTATACAAGAATCCTTATAGCGTGTCCTTGAAAAGTTTTCTTAAATATAGCTAAAATTTTGACTGATATTATAAATGCACGTAGGTAACATTGATTGATAGCGTTTGTTGATCTACTATTTTTTACAATAAGCCACTAAGGGAAAAAATGACAACTAATTTTCATATCGCAGGTGTTAATGGCAAGATTGAAGGTAATGGTGAGAAAACTTTAGTGATGATACACGGTTGGCCAGATACGCAGGCGCTTTGGCAAAACCAAGTGGCGTTTTTTAAACATGATTATCGCTGTGTGACATTTACCCTGCCTGCTTTTGATCAGCCTCAAGCACGCCCTAAGGTATTTTCCTTAGAAGAAATTATAGAGACGATTCATCAAGTGATTGATCATGTCAGTCCTGATCAACCGATTATACTTATGACCCATGATTGGGGATGTATTTATGGTTATCAGTATGTGGTACGCTATCCTGAGCGAGTCAGCCGTCTCATTGGTATTGATGTGGGCGATGCTTACAGCAAAGCATTTAATGCTGGTTTAACCCTTAAAGATAAGTTGGTAATCGCCGGTTATCAATTGCCATTAGTGGCTGCCTTTCGTGTCAATGGCAGTGTTGGTGATAAGCTCTCTAAGATCGTGGGAAAAGTTTTAGGCGCCCCTGCACCGTCTAAGAGTATTCATGCGAATATGGGTTATCCTTATTATGCTGCTTGGACAAAGGCAAAGGGCGGTTTTAAAAACATGAAACCGCTTGATTTTACTTGCCCTTATTTATTCGTCTATGGCACACAAAAACCGACAATGTTTCATTCAGAAGCATGGCTAATTAAGATTGCAAAAAAACCTGAAAATCAAGTCAGTGGTTTTAAAACCTCACATTGGGTCACTATCGATAACCCAAATCTATTTAACCAAACAGTACTGTCATGGCTCAAGCGTCTTGACTAAGAGTATAATTAAACAGATACAGTAGTTGCCCTCTAACACTTTAAATCTAATAGGGTAGTAATGATAGGATTATTTAGTCATGGGCTTTAAAGATTTTAAGCAATCTATTGAAATTTTTTTCGCTTAAGATTAAAAAAAGGTTTCTAAAAAACAAACAAGTGGATAAGAAATGACGTCTTCTTCTCAAAAAAAATGGACGGATGTCCTAGCCCATTGGGGTGAACCGCTTTTACAAAAAATCCAACATTTTAGTGGGAATAATACCTTTCATGAACCGCCACCCACGTTTCCACGCACGATTGAGGGCTTGCAAACCTTAGCAAAAAAAATGTATGAACTGGCTGCACCAACAAGTGAAACGGTATCTGCGGAAGATATACAGCTACTTGATCCAGCTGACTTTGACATAGGGGCAGAAATTGCGATTTCAGGTAAGGTTAAATTGCTACCTAACGCCAATCTTTGGCAAAAAAATATCAGTTTTATTATTTCTGAAAGTCATACCAGTCTAGACTGTCAAGGGGCGATAATGAGTAGCACCGATGGTAAAAAAACCGCTATTATTATCCGCTCACCAACTGCGACACAGGATGGGGCAAACACAGGCATTCATGATATCACAATAAAAAACTGTCTTATATCTGGCTATAACCATGGATTAGTGATTGAACAACAAACACCGCCTAATCAACGTTATGAGTTACTTAAGCAGGGTAAAACCACACTAGAGCAACAACGCAATTTATCGCCCCATGACATCCGCATCGAACACCTTATGGTAGCGCATAGTCGAAACAGTGGAATTTTTATTGGAGATCATGTGCAGCATGTACAATTATATGGTGTGGGCGTGGTCGCATCGGGTACGGTAGGACTGTATTTTGAGTTTGGGAGTGGACATAACAAGGTAAGCCATAGCTATTTTAGCCAAAATGGCTTTCGCCAAAAGTTTGGTGTCGGAAAACCCAACCGTGAAGCAATTGCGATTGATTCGTCAGTTTACAATACGATTTGTCATAACCAATTTGACCATAACGGCGCAGGTGGTATATTTTTGTATCGTAACTGTTTTGAGCATGCCAACGACTCGACACAGTCGAATCACTTTTTACGCACCCAAGGCAGTGACGGTAATCTTATCCAACATAACGTATTTATCCGTGAGCCTGTCGGTGTGTGGATTGCTGCACGTCAATCTCGTAATCTAAAAGGCTTTGAATGTGGGGCTTATACCATTAGTGAAACACCTTTTGCGCGTTACCATCTAGATGAATCCGAAAAGAATAAAGTGCTTGATAATGAGTTTGATGCCGGTAAAAACGGTATTATCATTGAGGATGATAATAATTTGGTGGAAAATAACCGTTTTACCGGCGACCTTGAGCAACCAATTGTGGTGGGATCTACTATCCGCTTGCAGTCTAGTGAAGGGGCAGTAAAAGGTAATCAGATTTTATATAACCAGTTTATACCTAGACTTGATGCAAAAAAATTGGTGCTCTTTGTGGGCGAAAGCGAGCCTGTTAATACCGTAGCGTCTTAAAAAATTATTAACTAAATTTTTTATTTAAAATTTGTTATTTAGTTTTACTTAAATTATTCCACCAGTTTTAGTAAATTAGGGAATAACGCTACCCTTAGACATAAACAAATACCCCATTTTAAGAAATAGGGCATTGTCTTACCAAACTAAGAACTAAACTATTAAGCGTACGGCGAAATTGCAGGCATCAAATCATGAAACGTGCGACCGCTTGCAATCTCACCGATGGCATGCATTTTCCATTCCCCATTATGGCGATAAATTTTTGCCAAAATCATCGCCGTATGGTCACCTTGAGCCGATAAGTTATAACGTGCTACCTCGCTGTTGTTGCTTGCATTAACAATACGACAAAACGCATTGGCGACGTTTTCAAAGGTTTGACCAGTAAAGCTATTGACCGTAAACACCAATGACTGCACATTGGCAGGGACACGGGACAAATCCACATTGATGACTTCATCATCGCCTTCGCCTGCCCCTGTACGGTTATCTCCTGTGTGAACGATACTCCCATCTTTAGACTGTAGCTGCCTAAACCAAATCGCATCGACAGGCTGTTTATTGGTATCAAATAAAATACAAGAGGCATCCAAATCAATGCTATGGGAACTACCCCCACCAAATAGCCCACTCAAAAATCCAGTTGATTTTTGCGCAGTTGCCATATCCCAGCCTAGCCCCATTTTAATATGGGTCAAGCTGATACCCGCCTCTTTTTCGAGTGAGATTTTTTGTCCTTTTTGTAAGTTCACTGCCATAAATCTATCCTATGTTATTAAAATTCTTAAGCGCTTTATTTTTTCCAATAATAGCTTAACCACGCTACTTAGCCAATATTTACCCCATATTGCTGACACATGGCTGCCAAGCCACCCGAATACCCTTGCCCGACCGCACGAAATTTCCACTCGCCGTTATGTTTATACACCTCGCCAAATATCATTGCAGTCTCAACCGAATAATCTTCTGCTAAGTCAAAACGCACCACTTCTGCCCCTGTGTCCTCATTAACCACTCGGATAAAGGCATTTGCCACTTGCCCAAAATTTTGATTGCGGGCTTGGGCATCATGAATGGTGACTGTAACGGCAATTTTTTCGATATCCGTGGGCAGTTGCGATAAGTTCACTTTGATGACTTCATCATCGCCCTCGCCTGCCCCAGAACGATTATCGCCCGTATGCTCAACGGCACCGTTGTCTGATTTTAGTTGATTATAAAAAATAAAGTCGTGATCGCCCCGTACTTTGCCGAGGTTATTAAGTAAAAATACGCTGGCATCCAAGTCAAATTCTGCCCCTGATGTTACACGCTCATCCCACCCCAAACCAATCAATAAACGGGTTAAGCTTGGGTCGGTTTTTGATAACGATAAATTACCGCCTTTGTTGAGTGAAATAGCCATATTGATTCCTTTTGCAGCTAAATAGTTGAGTTAAACACGATCTGCGATTATTAGGGTTAGCTAGTTTTACTATAACATTTTTAAAAAGCGCTGAGTATATTGGTATAAAAAAGTTTATTTAAAACATCACAATAATGTAAAGGTTTTAGCATAGACAAATGTCATTGTTCAAGTTATATTAGGTAGTTAGTTAATTTAGTTTAACAAAATTCGTTCAGCTATTTTTGAACCTTCAATACAGCTAAGACAATGACAATAATTTAACAAGATCATAGGAGATACGCATGGCAATTAGCTTAACCAAAGGCGGTAACGTCAATCTTTCAAAAGAAGCCCCAACCTTAACCCAAATGACAGTCGGTCTTGGCTGGAACCCCCGCGCCACAGATGGACAAGCGTTTGACTTAGATGCGATTGCCTTTTTGGTGACCGAAGCGGGTAAAGTACGCAATGACCAAGACTTTATTTTTTTTAATAATTTAAGATCACCGGATGGGTCTGTGGAACATACCGGTGATAATCGTACCGGTGAAGGCGATGGGGATGATGAAGTTATCAACGTGGATTTGACCAAAGTGCCCGCCGATGTCAATAAAGTAATTTTCTGTGCGGTTATCTATGATGGGCAAACGCGTAAACAAAATTTTGGTCAAGTATCTAATGCCTATATCCGTATCGTCAATGCCCAAGGTGGTAGCGAAGTGGCGCGTTATGACTTATCAGAAGATAGCAGCACCGAAACGGCGATGGTGTTTGGTGAACTTTATAAAAATAATAATGAGTGGAAATTTCGTGCGGTGGGTCAAGGCTTTGCAGGCGGCTTAGGACCTTTGGCAAGTTCATATGGGGTGGCTGTTTAATATTAGCGCCTTTAATAATGACAAAACCAAGTATTAGTACTCACCGCAGCGTACCTAATGCTTGGTTTTTTTATATGTATATTCAAAGTTTTATACTTATTCACTTTATTTAATTATTTTGGCTAATTATGTTAGCTAATTTTATGGTGTAGGGAAAAAATTATGGCGGCTACGTTTAGCTTGATTGGGACGATTGAACCGTTTTTACATTGTCATCTTAATCGTGGCGATGCAATTTATTGTGAAGCCAATGGCATGGTGATGATGGAATCAAACCTTGAGCTTAAAGGTCAAATGCGAGGTGGCATTATGCAATCGCTCATGCGACGATTCGCCAATGATGAATCCTTATTCCAGCAACAAATCGAAGCCACCCACGGCGAAGGTGACTGTCTGCTAGCCCCCACCCTTGATGGGGATATGCAGATTTTGGATGTGGGGGCAGTGCAATATACCCTAAGTGATGGGGCATTTGTGGCAGCCCATACCACAGTCGATATCCGAGCCAATATCCAGCGCAATCTAGGGGGTGCGGTATTTGGTAGCACAGGCGGTTTTGTTGTCATGCAAACCCAAGGACAAGGACAAGTGGTGGTCTCAGGTTTTGGCTCATTGTTTGAAATCGAGGTGACCCTCGGTAAAGATGTCATCATTGATAATGGGCATGTGGTGTGTTGGGACAGCCGACTACAATATAATTTGTCAGTATCCACCAATCAGCGTGGTGGATTTTTGGGCAATGTCATTAATTCAATGACCAGTGGCGAAGGCATGGTTCTGCGTTTTTCGGGACACGGTAAAGTCGTGCTCTGTTCGCGTAATCGAGACAATTATCAATCGTGGATACAAAGTTTATTCGGTACCAATGCAGGTGGCAGAAGTGCAAATACCAGCCTATTAGATAACCTGTTATAACTGATTGAAAAGATTAATAAAATGAACATCAGGTATTGCCAAAAAACTGGCTTATTTGTCTTTTAACCATGCGACCACTACAATCAAATGCTATGGATAAGTATCACGCTATTCAACCAAACTAATTTAAGGATTTTTATGAAGCATTTTTATTTTGATATTATTTTTACCTTGATTGCTTTGTCGGTTGCGGCATGGTGGGGCTTTTCCCATGGTGGCACTGCAGGGATGTTATCGGGGTTGTTTGTTACCATGATTTTGGCCGTTATGGAGATTTCCTTATCGTTTGATAATGCGGTGGTCAATGCCTCGGTGTTAAAAACTTGGGATAAATTTTGGAAAACAATTTTTCTGACTGTGGGTATGTTGGTGGCTGTCTTTGGGATGCGTTTACTTTTTCCTATCGTCATCGTGGCATTGACCGCAGATATGGCGATGTCAGACGTTATCAATATGGCATTAAATCAGCCAAAATTGTATTCTGAAAAGCTGATTGCTCATCATGCAGAAATATCGGCATTTGGGGGAATGTTCTTATTACTGGTTTTTCTCAATTTTATTTTTGATGAAAAAGAGGTACTTTGGTTTAAATGGCTAGAAAGAAATTTAGCGCGTTTTAGTAAAGTCGATGCCATTAGCGTTTTTATTGCATTATTAGCCCTTGTATTATCGCTATCGCTGGTTGATGTAAACGAAAAATTTGCCGTTTTAATTGCAGGGGTGAGTGGCATATTGGTCTATTTAGGCACCAATGTGCTCTCACATTTGATTGAAGGGGCAGATGATGATGATGAAACCACCGCAGAAGTTGAAGGCGCACAGGTCGCAGGTGCCATTGTCAAAGGCGGTATTGCAGGCTTTTTATACTTAGAGATTTTAGATGCGTCATTTAGCTTTGATGGGGTCATTGGCGCGTTTGCAATTACCAATGATGTCATCATTATTATGCTCGGTCTAGCAATTGGGGCGATGTTTGTGCGTTCGTTGACACTTTTTTTGGTAGAAAAAGGTACGCTTGATGAGTTCGTTTATTTAGAACATGGGGCGCATTATGCCATTGGTGCGTTGGCGATCATTATGTTACTTTCTATGAAATATCATATTCCAGAAATTGTTACCGGACTCATTGGCGTGGCATTTATTGTGTTAGCCGTGATTCATTCGATTAGTCATCGTAAAAATAACCCCTAAGAGATTAGAGCTATTTATACAAAAAAACCATTAAAAATCAAATGCTATTTATGACAGCAAGCTAAGGTCAGTCGCCGCTAGCTTGCTTGTCGCTCATTGATTGTAGGATCTAAAGTAGGTTTGTACGACATAGCGCTATCAACAAGGGGTACTTCTCAGTACTGTTGATAGCTTTTTAGGATATGTTGTGTAGTGCCGCTTTTAATGCGGATGCAAATTCCCCTTCCTCAAATGCCACTGTCTCCGAATGCGCAGCACAAACATAGCGAGTATTTCGCCAAGATTCGGCAATTTTTTCTAGCCATTGATAAAATTGCTGTTTTGCATCTATCTCTGCTTTAAACGCTAATTTAAACAATGGTTTAAGTATAAGTTTAGGTAAATGATAGTCAATTTTTTCAACAAAATTTTCTATTGTGTTAAAATGCGGCATGGTACTAAAGGTATCATCAACATGCAGACAGCCACTCGCGTCATGAAATACCAATAATGAGCCCACATGAATTTTCTCATTGGGGTGAATATAATAAATGCCGTCAGGCACACTAAACTGCAATTCTGGGTAACGTTGGGCAACGGCAGGACTTTCTACCAGGTCGTTTTGCCAGGCTATGTTAGGAATTTTTTGTTGATGGCGTAGTGAGCCATAAAATTTTGCGTTTGGAAAATCCTTTGCCATTTGCTGACAATGCACGGTATGAAATGGGTGGACATTGAGCACGGCTTCAACGTGATGGCCATTGTCAGTTAAGGCCATTACTTGTTTACGAATATCGCCCGTGAGGGTATAACTATCTAAAAATATAAAGCGTTTAGCATCAAGCTCAATCAAGGAACAGTGCGTGCCAATATTAATAACCCCGCCTACACGAAAGTTACCTCGAATGTTATAAAAACCGTTGCCTAAATCTAAAAGTTTTTCACGCATCGCGCATCCCTTAATTTTCAGTTATGAGCTAGGGTTAATTTTAGGGTAATAGCCACATTTAATGGTCACTTGGGTCAATGATAGGCGAAGTTTCATGGCGTAAATTTGCTACGTCTTTGGCATTGGCAGTGCTTTTAAACCCGTTTAAATCTTCTTGAATATACTTAGTGACCGCTGCCATTTGTTCATCGTTAAGCATCTCCCGAAAGTATGGCATTCCTCGAAAGCCATTGATCAGAATGCTATAAATATATTGGGCAGAGCGCATTTTTGGGTTATTTGCCAGTGGCGGATAGTAGCCTGCGCCTTTGCCACCTTGCCCTTGGTGTAGATGACAAGCCGCACACGATTGGTGATAAATGACTTTGCCATCCGTACTACTAAAGCTACCATCGCCAAAGTAGTTATTCCATTTTTGATAATCGGCATCTTTTTCAATCGGTGGTATGGCATTGTAATTGACAATATGCCCGCCGGTTAATTGGGTCATAGGCTCATAAGCAGGCTCACCTGCTTTAGCTTCTTGGTTAAACATATACACCCCACCCCATGAGCGGTTGTCACGGCTAGCAAATACATTCATTTGCGGTTTTTTTTCGGCCAAATTGGCAGCGCCGTCCGCTACTTCAGCAGCGTGTGAGGCATTATTTGACAAGGTAACTAGGGTCGCTACCACACCCGTTATGAGTAAAACCGCCATTATCAAGCCGATATTTATTTTTTTCATGTCTGTCTCATCATATATTAGGCGTTTAAAATTTTATGATGTAAGCGTTTTGCGGTGTCAATGCCCGATAAAATCGCCCCCTCTTGCCAAGCAGGTAAATCCGAACAATGCTCGCCTGCCAGTGCCACCCGATTATCAATTTGGCATAAGGTGTTATAATATTGTTGGCGTGTCGTACTGTTCCAAATACCATAGCAGCCCAAGATCCAAGATACCCGATGCCACGCCCATGACGTTCCACTTCTAAATTCTTGTTTATATTGAGGATGAATGCGAGCACCATATGCCAATGCTGCTTGGATACGCTCTTGTGGGGTAAGTGAATTAAATTTATAAGAGGCCGGTCCATAACTATAGCCGCCTAATAACACAGCAGGCCCTTTACTAAATAAGCCATTTGATGGATAAGCGATTTGGTTAATTGGCATATCCGTATAGCTTACCCCACCATAAATCCACTCATCTTCTTCCCAAAATCGCCGATTGAACTCGAGTCCGACTTTATAAGAGGTTTCATAAGGAACTGCGGCTATGGCTTGCTTCATCGCCGATGACACCTCAACGTCTAACTGACTTAGCACCGATAACGGAATGGTACAGATACAATAATCTGCCTGTAATTGCTCAAGATTGGCAGCTGGGTTTTGGCTGTCTTGGTGATAAATTGTCACACCCGAATCATTCTGGGCGATTTTGGTGACTTTGCGATTAAAGGTGATCATGTCTCGACATTCACGGGTAAAGGCATCGCCAATTTTACCCATGCCACCCACCGGTTGAAACATCGGTGGGCTGTGTTTATGCGAATAAAAATTGTAATCCATACCCATGGTTGCCCAGAATTTGGCATCTAGCAATTCAGACAACGGCAAGGGCTGAGAAGACTGCCAACGGGGCATCTGTCCGCCACCTGGTAAAATCGCCATACTGCGCTGCATAGCGAGCGTATCGGATGGGGCGTATTGATAGTTGGCATTTAATACGCCCCAAGTTTTTAACCAATCCAGTAACTTTTCTTTATCTTCATTGGTCACCGTTTGATCCAGATCATTTTGCTTTAATGATTTTGCTAATAACTGAGCGGTATAACCTCGCATGTCACTTTTGACATCGCCAAGCCGCTGTGGCACCCCATTAAAATGATTAACACTATGCAAATACGCTTCGTGATTTTCTTGAATAAACGGTTCTAACGCCACCCCAAATTCTCGGCAATAATGAATAATGGCATAATGATGGTGCGGTAGCCGCCAAGGGCCGGGATTAAAATAATTCCCCTCGGCAAAATCACAGGTAATCACATCACCGCTAATCTCCGTATAACGGTCACCTCCCCGCAAGGTTAGGCTACGCCCACCGCCTCGGTTTTGGTATTCCAATACTTTGACGCTATAGCCTGCTTTTCTAAGCTCATAGGCAGCGGTGAGACCTGCCAACCCTGCCCCCAATATCACCACGGTTTTGCCACTTGGCGCCCCTTGTAGGTTTAATGCTTGTTTAAAATCAGACTCACCCGCAAAACCTAAGCTTGTCATCGCTTGATACATGGTGGCTGCGCCAGCGAGCTTGCCTATCATGCTAAACAATTCTCGGCGACTAGGGGAGTAAGAAGATACTGACATAATACGTCCTTAAATAGGATAAATATTTAAATAAATTGGTCAAAAATAACAGACTAAATTGTTGATTTTATTGTTATGTATCGTGACTTAATGATAGAACTAAATAACAACCACACTATCAACGGCGGCGTAGTAACCATCTGATCAATAAACCGATTAGCAATAATGCCAGTATCAAACCCAAAATAGCCAGCCAAGCGGCATTAGCAATTAAAAAGGGCACTTGCGTTTTTTGCTCAGCGAGCTTTTTTATATCATTGGCAGTTAATTGACTCGATGGCATACCGCCGATGTTGGTACGGACATAGTTGGCGACTTGAGCGATTTGTTCATCGTTTAACACATTGGCAAATGCTGGCATATTGGGCAAGGTATCAAGCGAGCCTTTACTACCATGCGCAATGATTTGTATCAACCGCTTTGGCTCGGTTTCACGCAATATCGCCAATCCTGTTAAGGCAGGGTATTTGGCTTCGACTTGTCCTTGACCATTCGCCCCATGACAGCTTGCACACTGATTGAGGTAGATGGCTTCGCCTGTGTTAGGTTTTGCATTGGCTTGTGCCACCTTTAATACGTCAATCTGTTTTAACAGATTATAGGTTATATCTGGGTCTTGACTTTTTGGCAATCGCGCGACATCAAGCGGTATGGCTGTTGCCCCACTTTTTACTGCCGGTACGGTTTTAAGGTAATCTGCCATCGCCATCAAATCAGCATCGGTTAAATGTCGGGTGCTGTAAGTAACCACTTTACCCATCTCATCACCCGCTAACGCTTGGTGCTGCAACTCACCTGCTTTTAGGAAAGTAACAATATCTTGTTTTGACCAACGTCCAATACCAGTGTCATTGTCTGAGGTAATATTGGGTGCAAATACGCCTTGAATCGGTGCACCGGCTAAGTAATGTGCTTTATCATAGCCCATTGTGGCTGTGCGTGGCGTGTGACAGTCGCCACAGTGCCCTAGGTTATCGACCAGATATTGCCCGCGTTTTTGGCTGTCAGTTAAGCGGGGTGCAACTTCCCATTTTGGCAGATTGATAAGGTTGTAGCCTGTCATTAATAGCCGTATGTTAAATGGAAAATTCATGTGCGTTTTGTCCTCAGGACTGGCGTCAACTGGCTGAACAGTTTTCATAAACGCATACAAATCTTGAATATCAGTATCGCTCATACGGCTATAGGATGGATAAGGCATGGCTGGATAAAGATAATGTTCGGGGGCTTTGCCTTTTCTGACCGCATCAGAAAACTGCTGCAAGCTATAACGACCAATGCCATGTGTCAGTGACGGGGTAATATTGGTCGAAACCACCGTGCCCATCGGTAACACGAATTTGACCCCGCCGGTATAGTTTTCACCGTGACAGCCTGCACAGTCAGCCGCACGTGCGATATAGGCGCCTCGTGCGACCGCCGCATTATTCTGCAATGGCTGAATAGACGGTGTTGCTGTAGGATTGGATGGGGCAGCTACGGGAGTTTTAGCTTGCGCAAGCGATTGCTTGGTTCTGGCGGTTGTCGTAGGGGCGGACGCTTCGGCATGGGCTAAATTGATCGTGCCGAGCACAGCGATAGATAACGCCAACAAGGATGTTGTATAGCTAGCCTGTTTGTAGCCAACCTTAAAGCTTGATAGTTGTTGTATTTCATTTGGCATGACGCTGCCAGTATGAGAAATCCCAGTAAATGACGTGAAAGAAAACATAGCAAACGGCTCATAAAATTTTAGTTTTTTTAATAAAACTGATGTAATTATTATTGATGGGCTTTTTATTACCATTACTTTACCCGAGCGTTAATAGTATAACAATAGCCATCAGCATCACAAATTATACTTTTGTAAAAATTTGGTAAGCTAGCCATCTTGCTAAGCCTCAAAACAGTGCAAACATTACTGAATAATAAGTAATACAAAGCCTGCAAAAGTAAGTTGTACTAAAATACGGGGATTTTATTAACTATAAAGTATTAACTATAATATTGAATAAAATTCAATATTTATTAAATAACTTGATTTTTAATCATCATAAAATGCTGCCATACTATGCCTTGTTAAATTCTTTGTCCAACTTTTTGACGTGAACTATCACAAGGTAATCGATAATGCGTGACTTCTTTAATTTTCATATCCATACATTGCCGTTTGATGAACACTATCAACCTGCCAAAACCACCCGTACTACCACCAACTTTGCAAATTTGGCTCGCGGTGAGCATCGACAAGCCAACTTACGCAACACATTGGCTATGATTAATCATCGGTTTAATAGCTTGGCAGATTGGGACAATCCAACCGCTGACCGCTATCAAGTGACGCTAGATATCATCTCTGCCGAACTTGAAGTGGCTGATAGCCTAGCTGATCAAACAGCGTTACCCATCATTGAAATGCTAAAGACCACGATTTTGGATCATAAAACGGGTCAGACTATTGATGGCATGGTGGGAAATAATTTTTCGTCATACGTGCGCGATTATGATTTTAGCGTGGTGTTATTAGCGCATAATAAAGACCAAGCGGAGTTTTCGGTGCCAACAGGCTTTGGCGAGTTGCATGGCAAGTTATACAAAAGCTTTATCCAGTCACAGGCGTATGCCGATAGATTTGCCAAACCGCCTGTGATTTGTCTGAGTGTGTCTACCACCAAAACGTATTATCGCACCACCAATGTTCATCCGATTTTGGGTGTGGAATATCGCCAAGAGGATTATTCGTTGACGGATGAGTATTTTGCCAAAATGGGGTTACAAGTGCGCTACTTTATGCCAAAGGACAGTGTCGCCCCGCTTGCTTTTTATTTTACGGGCGATTTGTTGGCAGATTATAGCAATCTTGAATTAATTGCCACGATTAGCACGATGGAAACATTTCAAAAAATTTATCGTCCCGAAATTTATAACGCCAATGCCAAGGCAGGCAATGTGTATCAGCCTCGCTTGAGCTATGATGATTATTCGCGTACGGGCATTGTGTATGACCGCGAGGAGCGTAGCCGATTGGCAATTGAGCAAGGTAAATATGCCGAGCAGCATTTTATCAAGCCATACCAACATCTACTAGCACAATGGGCAAGCTAGTATAAAAACCGATACCATTTCAGCAGACTTTTTTAATAGGCAACCTTATGCAAACTTTACTTCCAACCGCTACGGCAGGTAGCTTACCCAAGCCTAGCTGGCTTGCTGAGCCAGAGCAACTTTGGTCACCGTGGAAATTACAAGGCGATGCGCTGATCCAAGCTAAACAAGATGCGTTAATTATTGCCTTACACGAGCAGAACCAAGCGGGTATCGATATTGTAAGCGATGGCGAGCAAACCCGTCAGCATTTTGTCACTACCTTTATCGAGCACCTCGATGGGGTGGATTTTTCCCATAAAAAAACCGTGCGTATCCGCAACCGTTATGATGCCAACGTGCCGACGGTGGTTGGTGCGGTGGCTCGCCAGCAGCCGGTGTTTGTGGCGGATGCCAAGTTTTTACGGCAACAGACTGATAAGCCAATAAAATGGGCGTTGCCTGGCCCGATGACCATGATCGACACCCTATACGATGACCACTACAAAAGCCGTGAAAAACTCGCTTGGGAATTTGCCAAAATCTTGAATGAAGAAGCCAAAGAACTTGAGGCGGCTGGGGTAGATATTATCCAGTTTGATGAACCAGCGTTTAACGTCTTTTTTGATGAAGTCAATGATTGGGGGGTAGCAACACTTGAGCGAGCGATTGAGGGCTTGTCTTGTGAGACGGCAGTGCATATTTGTTATGGGTATGGTATCCAAGCCAATACCGACTGGAAAAAAACGCTGGGCGCTCAATGGCGACAATATGAACAAATCTTTCCCAAATTACAACAATCAACTATCGACATTGTGTCACTTGAATGTCAAAATTCCCATGTACCCATGGATTTAATCGACTTAATTCGTGGCAAAAAAGTGATGTTGGGAGCGATCGATGTGGCGACTGACCGCATAGAAACCCCCGAAGAAGTCGCCGACACTTTATATAAAGCGTTACAATTTGTGGATGCAGACAAACTTTATCCTTGTACTAACTGTGGCATGGCGCCATTATCTCGACAGATCGCTAATGGTAAACTTCATGCCCTAAGTGCAGGCGCAGCTATCGTTCGCCAAACATTAACGGGCTAACAACAAAACAATTAAGGAAAAAATATGGTTGAAAAAACCGAGTTTCGCGAGGCAATGTCACTATTAAGCAGTGCGGTCAGTGTCGTCACCACCCAAGGCGATACGGGTCGCTTTGGTTTTACCGCGTCAGCGATTTGTAGCGTCACAGACAGCCCGCCTACTTTGTTGGTATGTATGAACAGTTCGGCAAGTTCACATGGGCATTTTGTCGATAATCAGATCCTCGCGGTGAATGTGTTGGGCAGCCATCAGCAGGCAATCGCCCAAGCCTTTTCATCACCAATGACTTCTCACGAACGCTTTGCCCAAGGTGACTGGATAAAGCTTGACACAGGTTCGCCCATATTGACGAATGCGTTGGTGAGTTTTGATTGTCAAATTGAGCAAATGCAAACAGTTGGCACCCACACGATTTTTATTTGTCGCGTGGTTGCGATTCATCAAAATGACCATCGTACCAGTTTGGTATACTTTAAACGCAGTTATCACGAAATTAATGCCACGGACAGTTAATTGTGTCACGTAAAAAATGCCAAACATATGGCTGTAACCTATTCACAGATTTTTATTGATAATAATTATCATTCGCGTTATAATTTACTCATGTTGCCTTACAACTAGTTTGCTAGATTGCATTTTGCTTGATAGGATTTTTTTTGGTTGCTATTGTGCTTTGCTATTGTTTTGTGAGTTTTTGATAAAAGTCTTTGAGTCCACCATTTACTATGACTACCGAGCTATCGCCTGCGCCCACACTTTCCCATAACCTGTTTGCAGATAAAAAATTTGACCTTATCGCAGTGGCTGGCGTATTGGCGCTTCATGCCATAGTGTGCTACAGTCTGTTACATACATCGATCAAACCGGCATTGCCCAAAACGCCCCTGTTAAAAACCACACCGCCGCTTGACATTAGTTTTGTTTCATCACCAAAGGCCCCAAATGCCGCCTTGCCCAAGGCTAAACCGACTGTCACTGCGCCAAAAACAGTTGCGCCAAGCATAACTAAACTCACACAACCACGTCAGTTTGCGAAAGTTAAACCCAATCCGCCGCCTAAATCCAATATTCAAGCTCAACCAACTTCTCAAACTACAGCTACCGTAACTCAGGCTCCGAAGCCAACCAAGCCAACTACTTTACCCGTTGAACGTCGGGCGATCCTGCCAAAAAAACTGACCACCGACATCGAGGTACAAACAAAAACCGTTACGCAACAGCCGAGTGTTGATGCCGCACTGCCTACGCCCCCACAAGAAGTACCGGTTACTTTTCCCCCGGCGACAAAGCATGAAACACAGTCCCAACAGCTGCCACCACCGCAACCCACACAAACATCTCAACTGAATCAAGAAATAGCTCAAATGACTCAGCAACATGACCAAACAACGCTACAACAGACGCAACCAGCCTCACAAATTGCCATTCAGCGTGCGCAACAAGATGCGTTGACACAACAAAGAGCCATTGAACAGCAAGCACAAGCGAAGAAACTTGCTGAAGCCGCCGCTAGACAACAAGCCGCTGCCGAGCAAATAGCCCTCGAAGCAGCTAAAGCCAAACAAGCCGCCGCGAACGCTGAAAAAGACCAACAAAAAACCGTACAAAACAATATGCCTGTCACCTTTTCGGCCGGTGATGCAAGTTGGCGACGACAACCCAATTTTAGTTGCAATAGTGAGGATACAAACGGTGCAGCACTTACCGCCGCCTTTCGCTATACGGTTGATAAACAAGGCAATGCCAGCGTTATTCAAACAAAATCTACTGGCAATCCAAGATTGGACAGACAACTGCTTGCACAGGCAAAAAGTGGTAAATTCCACCCGTTTACGCAAGGTGGCATTCCGGTGGTGGGTATGGTCAATTTACCCGTTCGCTGTGAATAACTGACTGGCGAGTTACTCGTTACCAGTTAAACTTTTTGATAGGGCTATTTTTAGCAAAATTATTGGAGTTATTATGGATGTTTCCCATTACTGGCAGTACACCGATATTGTTACCCGATCGTTGTTTTTTATCCTGCTTATATTATCAGTTATGGTATGGCTGACAGGCATTCTACGGATTTTGCAAAGTATAAAATTAGGCAGCCTCGCCCCAGCCGAACTTACTCGACAGATCCAAAGCAAGCAGCCACAGCTTGCCCACCTACCCATCGACCAACAAAAGCTGGTGATAGAGCAGACACTATTACAACACATCAACCGCTTTCGCTTTGCAAGTGAAAAAGGCCTGAGCCTATTGGGTACGACTGCGGCAATTGCGCCTTTTATAGGGCTGTTTGGCACCGTTTGGGGAATTTTTCATGCCTTGCATTCGATTGCGGCAAGTGGGCAGGCAGGGCTGTCACAAGTGGCAGGGCCGGTGGGTGAGTCGCTGATTATGACAGGGCTTGGGCTTGCGGTTGCCATCCCTGCGGTGATATTTTATAACCTTGCTGTTCGCCTAAATCGCAAAGCTTTGCACCTTGCCAATGATAAGGCACACGAACTGTTAGCCCTTACTGTGCTTAGCCAGAAACCTGCAGTGTCGCCCAGTTTATCTGCCACCACATCCAATGCCGTTGAATCATCGATAGCTGACTATCAGCGTGCCTAAACCAATAAGACCAACTATGTAAGTTTTTTATGTTATGCAATATAACAGCTCGATAACCACCCAAATAATCCCCAAGAAAACAGGTAGGATAGCCCATGGCATTTCAACTCGGTGACGAAGACAGCACAGGCATGAATGAGATGAATCTAATTCCACTCATTGATATTATGTTGGTGCTAATGATCATCTTTATGGTGACAGCCACAGTATTAAACCCAACTGTACCGCTTGATTTGCCCAAAACCTCAGCACAAGTCAATGAAATCCCACCCGACGTCATACAAATCAGCATTGATAAACAGGCAGGTATCTTTTGGGATAATCAGCCCATAAGCCTTGATACGTTAAAACAACGCTTTGCCGAACAAGCCAAAACAGGCAACAATCCCAGCATTCAACTGCGAGCCGATAAAGACAGCAAATATGATACAGTGGCTCAAGTCTTGGCAACGGCAAGTGAAGCAGGGCTAACTAAAATTGCCTTTGTCAGCGAATAACCCTTAAATTTAACAAGCTACGCCCAAAAAGTGCTGTAAAGAGTTTAGGCCATTATTGTACCAGTCTTGCCCCAGTAAAGGCCAAACGAAACTTTCAACATAATTTTTTATTTCAAACACTTGCCCATAATTTTTTTATTTATTTTGCTAACCTAAATGCCTCAGCGAGATGCAGTTTATCAAACCAGTTTACAAAACAATATTTTTTCTTGATTTTATAAATGATAATGATTATCATTTTTAATTTTATTATCATTAATAAATTAGAGGAAGGTAATGGTTTATATTCGTTCGAGAAAAAAATTGGCACAAACTGCCATACTAACTGGACAAGTAGCGACGGGCGCATTTATGGCTACCACTGCAAATTTGGCGCAAGCAGACATAGCGACCCAAGCGTTACCCACTAAAACACTTGATACCGTGGTGATAAAAGCGCAACCTGTGCAACAAGTGTTTAAAGTAAATCAATCAGCGAATGATAAATATCTGGCTCCCTTACTTGATACGCCAAAATCAGTCACCGTAATTTCGCCACAATTGCTCAATGATACCAAAGCGACCACATTAACCGATGCGCTGCGTACGTCGCCAGGGATAACGCTAGGCGCGGGCGAAGGTGGTAATCCCAATGCTGATCGACCCTTTATTCGGGGCTTTAATGCTGAAAGCTCGATTTACGTTGATGGGGTGCGTAGTATTGGCTCACAAAACCGTGAAATGTTTGCCATAGACAGCGTAGAGGTGACCAAAGGCTCCGCGTCAGCACTTGGCGGTTCTGGTAATGCCGGTGGTAGCATTAATCTTATCAGTAAAACACCCAAAAAGAAGGAAATGCTACAAGGCGCATTACAATACGGTTCTGATAATTACAAACGGGTTGAGCTGGATATCAATCATATGCTGAGCGAAAGCGTGGCAGGACGTGTCGCCATGATGGGGCATGAAAATGATAAGGCTGGGGCGAAAAATGGCGCAGACTATCAGCGATGGGGGATTGCCCCTAGCATTACATTTGGCATCAATAACCCGACTCGTGCAACGCTGGGCTATTATTATTTGCATAACAAGGATATACCAGACAGCGGTATTCCTTATAACAATCCATTTTCTGCGACCTCGCCCAATGCTAAGTTCAATGGTAATGGTAAGCCCATAGACGTCGCACAAGGCACTTTTTATGGCTGGCAAGACCGAGATTTTCAAAAACAAGACAACCATATCGGCATGCTAAATTTACAGCATGATTTTGCCAATGGACTTAGTGTAACCAATATCACCAACTATAGCCGCTCAAAGAATGACTATGTTTGGACGAATCCAGACGATTCTAAAGGTAACTTTATTAACAAATCGACAGGCAAGGTGGACGGCAGTATTTGGCGTCGTACCAACTCAAGAAATGCCACCACTGATAGCGTTAGTGACCAGTTATTTTTGACAGGGAATTTTTTGACGGGGTCTGCCATTCACCGCTTTAATACAGGCGTGGAATACAACAATACCCATGTTAAACGTGCCCAATACCTCAACGATAGCGACCATACGTCGACAGGCAGTTTTGCAGGGGCATGCCCTGCTGCTGCCCTTACCTTAGGCTGGTGCACCTCAGCGTTATCCCCTACCCAGACAGACTGGCAAGGCAAACTTAGTACAGCAGGCTCAGACCACTACAAGATTGATACCACACAAACAGGGGTTTATCTATTAGATAATATTACGCTTAATCCACAATGGCTCTTGGATGTTGGGGTGCGTTGGGATAAATTTGATACCGACTCGGTTATGACTTATGGTAAGTATAACAGTGCAGTGACTGGCGCGACACCTACACACAAGGCAGGTGAACAAGTCAAACTTGGCAATCAGGATGATTTTGTGAATTATCAAGCCGCCATGACTTACAAGCCGCGCCCCAATGCTAGTGTTTATCTCAGTTATGCCACTTCTGCCAACCCTGCTGGGCTAGATTTTGGGGACGGCTCAGAAGGTATCACAGCAGCCAATGAAAATCTCACACCCGAAACCGTAAAAACGCTAGAGCTTGGTACAAAATGGGATCTCTTACAAAATAAACTGAACTTGACCGCTGCCCTCTTTCGCACCAATAAGGATAATACCCGGGTGCTTAATCAAGCGGGTATCACCGCTAATATTGGCGAAACGCGTACCGACGGGCTTGAGCTGACTGCCAATGGCAAGCTTACCGACAAATGGTCGATGAGCGCCGGCTATACCTATCTTGATGGCAAACAAGTCGATGCAGGAAAAGTCAATACCGGCTCGGCGCAATCGCCCCATTATCAAAATAGCCCAGCGACCGGCAAACAAATCCCCCAACTTGCCAAACACAGTGCGTCGTTATGGACTACTTACCAAGTGTTACCACAACTAACCCTAGGGGCTGGGGCATTTTATAGCGATAAAGTATACGGCAACACCACCAATACCAAATGGGTACCTGCTTACACCCGCTATGATGCAATGGCACGCTATGCGCTCAATAAAAATATTGACCTGCAGCTTAATGTCAATAACCTGACCGACAAGCGCTACTTTACCAAAGCTTATGCCTCACATTATGCTACCGAAGCTGAAGGGCGTAGTACGGTGTTATCACTCAATTTTAAGTATTAAATGCATTTTTAGCTTAACCTACTGCCTTAAAGTCGGCAGTATTTTTCTAGTTTTATGGTTAAAAGAATAAAAAATTATGCTCTATCACATTCCAAATGTCCTCACAAAATCACAAGTACAGCATTGCCGAGCCTTGTTGGACAAAGCCGACTGGATTAATGGCAAAGTCACGGCAGGCTCGTTATCGGCGACGGTCAAACATAACCAACAACTGCCCAATGACCACCCCTTGACCATACAAATTGGCGAATGGATTTTAGACAGTCTGGGCGAGCATCCGCTATTTTTGTCAGCAGCTTTACCTCTGCAGATTATCCCGCCGTTATTTAACCGCTATTGCAACAGCGAAGCCTTTGGTATGCACGTGGATAATGCCATTCGCCGAGTCCCGAACTCACGCCAACGTTTGCGTACTGACTTATCCTGTACATTATTTTTGAGTGAGCCCGATGAGTATGTGGGCGGCGAATTGGTGGTTGAAGACAGCTATGGATTTCACGAGGTCAAATTGCCAGCAGGGGACATGGTTCTCTACCCTTCTACCAGCCTGCATGAAGTCACCCCTGTAACGGCAGGCACAAGGGTTGCCTCATTTTTTTGGGTACAAAGTATGGTACGAGATGATGCGACAAGGCACCTGCTATTTAATCTTGACCAGTCCATTCAGCAATTACGCATAGAGCTTGGCGATAACCATGCCCAAATTCTAAGGCTAACCCATGTTTATCACAATTTAATCCGCCAATACGCAGAAATATAATCATTCAAGCACGGGATTTTAACTCAAATTGCTGGCTTCATCCTAGTTAACCTAACAGGTTAAGCCAGACCGACTTTAACAATGCTAGCGGTTAATAAAAACTTGCGTTTAGTGAGACAATTTTTGACTTGTGAGTCAAATTAAATTTATTGCTCCCTTATTAAACCCCTTATAATTATTGCGCTATAAAAAGGGCGTTTGTTGTTTTGTTTTTGGTATGGGGAAATGCTATTGACTGCTAGCATGGTTAGGACTGTTCATGGTGAATGATATATTAAAATTTTCTAGCAGGCATATCAAACATGATCAAAACGCTCAATGGGCTAAGCAAAAGATAAACACCCTTCTGGTTATCTTTGCTATGTCGCTGATCCATGGCGCCTATGCGGCAGATACCCAAGCTGGCTCACCGATTAACCAGGCTGCGCTTCTTCAAGATTCTGCGCTTCAAGATACGGCGCAAAACGCCCCAACAGATATCACCGCTCGAGTCATTGTTACACCGCCGAACCCAGAACCGATAGCCCCAGCTACACCCTCTACCGCTCAAACCACCTCGACTTTATCCACGAATGACCCCTTAGTGAATAAGTTAAACATTAATGATACGGTAATCAACAATGGCGTGCCATTTCCGCCCAGTTATTCAGTGGATGTACCAAGTTATTTGACTTTATCACAGGCACAAGACTACCTTATCAAGGTTTCGCCCAAGATCAGTGCCGACAATGCCAATATTGTTAGTAGTGAAAAGCAAGTTGAAGCCACCAAAAATTTGAACAAACCCGTCATTTATCTTGGGGCAAGTGCTACCCATGTACATATTGATGATGATATTGATACCCAACGGTTAAAAAATGGCTTGACCGATGCGGTTGATGGGGGTTTTAACTCAATTGCACCCAGCTTACCAACTTTGCCACAACTGCCCAGCGATATTGGGGGATTGATAACCGATCCAATCCCCAATGATGTACCTTTAGACCTTGATAAAAACCGTACCAGTGCCAATGTTACCGCTCTTTGGTCGGTTTATAATGGCGGCAAGACCCAATCTTTAACCGATTTATTAAACGGTCGTGCTGAAGAAAGTCGAACTGACGCAAAACTGTCACTTGATGAACAATACACCACCTTGACCAAACGCTATTTTCAAACCCAGCTTGCTGTGATGGCGGCATTTTTACGGGGCGAGGCCTTAAATGCCATCCAACAAACTGACCATGCTGCCCAGCGTGCCCTAGATGTGGGTCTTATTTCAAAGGTTGACCGTCTTGAAGCCAAAAAAGCCCTTGCCGATGCCGAATATGAAAATATCAAAGCACTTAACAACGCTGAACTTGCCATGACAGCCCTACAGCGATTGCTACGCACACCCTATACCATCAAGCCCACTTCTCCGCTGTTTGTCTCCACCAAGCCCTTACCGGATTTGGCTTATTTTCAAACCCAAGCCAAACAAAACAATCCAGCGTTTCAAAAACTGGCAGCAAAATATAACCAAGCCAAAGCATTACACCGATTAAGCGAATCCACTTATAAGCCCACCGTCAACTTATTCGCGCGCTCCGAAATTGATACTGACCCCAACTGGCTAGCGGGGGTATCGGTGAACTGGAAATTGTGGGGTGGGATTGACCGTGAAGCGAGCAACCAAGCCAGCCTTGCCCAACTAAACCAAGTTGAATTTAGCCAAGTCGATGTGACAGACAATATTTTATTATTGGTAGAAAGAAATTGGCAAAATTTAAAAAATGCTCAGCAAAGCTACATTGCCCTAAATAGTAATGTCGAACTTGCCAAAGAAATGCTGCGTTTTCGTCAGCTTGGTTTTAAAGAAGGGGTAAATACCGCAGTTGAAGTTATCCAAGCTGAAGCCAATCTAGAAAAAGCCAAGACCGAGCAAGCCAACGCCGCCAATGACTATGTACAAGCCTTAGCCGACCTAATGCAAAGCTGTGGCACGCCCCTTGAATTTAACAAATATATGCAGACCGCGGATATAAAATTGCCGGCACTTTATTTTGAAACTGCTAAAAATTAATTATAACCCTAACTTTGCCATTCATTGCTATCCAACAATTATAGGTTGCTAGTATGACCGACCCAAAACAACTTGAACCCGATAATCCCCCTACTACAAATGAGTATGTCAGCGATACTCTAACCAAGTCGCCCGTGGTGGACAAATCATCAAGTTATGCGCCGCCAAAAAAGCCCAACAAAATCAAACCTGTCATAATCAGCGTGATCTTACTTGGCTTGATTGGTTGGGTCATCTGGAGCTTGGTCAAAGACAAACAAACCATACAAACTGCCCCCACCGTGATACAGGGTCGAGTTGAAGTCGAACAAACCCCAGTCGCTGCGAAAGTCGCTGGACGCATCGCAAATATTCACGTCAAAGAAGGCGATCGTATCCAAATTGGCACCCCACTAATTGACATGGATAGCCCAGAGATTAACGCCAAAATTGAAGAAGCCCAAGCTGCCAAAGAAGCGGCGCAAAGTCAGCTCAATAAAGCCAACAACGGGGCGAGGCCGCAAGAAATCGAAATGGCAAAATACCAATACGATGCCGCACAATCGGCAGCTGACCTTGCCAAAGTCACCTACGAGCGCATCAACCGCCTAGCGAGCGAAGGGCTTATGTCCCGCCAAAAACGGGATGAAGCTTACACCAACTACATCGCCAGTGAAGACAAAGCCAAAATGGCTCAAGCCCAATACGAGCTTGCCAAAACAGGCGCCAGAAATGAGGATAAAGATGCCGCTCAAGCTCAAGTCAATCAAGTCGAAGGCAAACTCAAAGAAGCCATGATTGCCAAAGATGAATCTAATCTTAAAAGCCCCATTGCGGGGGTGGTCGATAGCGTCATTGCTAAAACAGGACAAGTGGTAGGGCAAGGCGTACCGCTTGTAACCATTGTCGACCCAACTGACCAACACATTGTGCTAAACGTGACAGAAAATAACTTGAAGTATTTTGCGGTGGGCAGCCAATTTACTGCCAGTGTCCCTGCGCTATCGACCCCCAATCAACCTTATAAACAAGCATTTAAAGTCTATGCCAGCTCCGTGTTATCGGATTTTGCCACATGGCGACCAACCAATAGCAAAGACGGCTTTGATATGCGCACCTTTGAGATTTTGGCACGGCCGCAACAGGCTGACCCAAGACTGCGTCAGGGTATGAGTGTCTTGGTTGAGCTACCTGCTTCTGCCGCCCCAGCACAAAATTAAGATGGTTTTGACATGATACGCCAATTTTTTCACGCCTTTTGGCAGAGTGCTAGACTTGAAGGGCAGTTTTTACGCCATCATGCGTGGGATTTTTCTGTGTTATTTTGGCTACCCATAGGGTGTATATTGTTGATTTGGTGGACCTTTAGTAAAGGCACCTTGGTCGGATTACCCATTGCGGTCATTGACCACAGCCATTCACCACAATCCACCACACTCATCCGCTATATCGACGCCACACCCGAGGTAGACGTCATTACTGAACTACCCAATACCCAATCTGCAAAACGCGCGATTGAAACCACGGACGTGTATGGGGTGCTTGAGATCCCCGAAGACTTTGGTAAAAATCTGTTATCAGGCGTATCGACACGGGTGCTACTTAATGTCAACGCCCAATACGGCACCCATTCAGGCATAATACAAAAAGGCGTACAAACCGCCGTTAGCACTTACTCTGCCGGCGCTGAAATGCAACGCAGGATTGCCACAGGTGAAGACACCAGTTTGGTACGAAGCAGCTTTGCCCCCATTCAAACCCAAACTGTGACGTTATATAACAGTTCAAACAATTACCAGCAGTTTTTAGCGATCACGGTCATGCCAGCCTTATTACATATTTTATCGATGGTGGTTGGTGCATCGGTGATCGGGCGTGAACTGCGGGATAAAACCCTCGGCAATTGGTATGCAGATATCGGCGGACTTCCAACCAAGCCACAACTATGGCTGATCATTGCAGGGCTTAATGGCAAGCTGATTTGGGCCATGTTGGCTTATACCCTATGGGGGGCGGTGGCATTTAGCTTGATGATCCAAATTTATCCAGTCAGTATGCCTTCGCTGCTAATGACCCTTGCCAATTTTTTATTGTTCATGATGGTATCATTTTGGCTTGGGGTAATTGTAACGGTGGGTACGTTTTCGTATCGGCAAGGCTTATCATTTACTGGTTTTATCTCTGCCCCCTCCTTTGCCTTTTCTGGGGTAACGTTTCCATTTATTGCAATGAGCCCTGCGGCACAGCGATGGTCAAATGCCCTACCCCTTACCCACTATCTGCGAGTACAGACGCCCCAAATCCAAATGGCTGCCCCTGCCAGCCTAGCTATACCGAGTTTATTTGGGTTTAGTGTTGCGGTGTTGGTAAGCCTGCTGTTGTCAGCATTATTGACCCAAAAAGCGTTATTAACGCCCAATAAATGGGGACAACGCTAATGGCAGAACATACCTTAAAACATGCTTGGCAACACAGCTTTATTAACCAAGTCATTAATACTTGGAAAAGTATACTTGCTGATAAAGGTGTATTTACTATGCTTGTGGTGGCGCCGATTTTGTATGGCTTTTTTTATCCTTGGCCATACAAAAATGAGGTTGTCCATAATGTGCCTGTCGCAATTATTGATTATGACCATTCAATCTTATCTGACAAAATTATCACCTATGCCAGGGTCAATCCCCGCCTCAACGCCCAAGTCATTAGCGATGAAAATCAAGCCAAACAACGGATGTGGCATGGCGATATTGTCGGCTATCTGGTGATTCCCGCTGGCTTGTACCAAAAAGTGAATACGGGGCAAATGGCTAAAGTGAGCGTTTTGGCAAATGGCAATTACTTTTTGCTCAATAAACAGGTTCAAACCGGCTTTTTAGAAGTCATTGGTACAGTGTCAGCCGGTATCAAAATTCAAAAAAGTGTGGCTCAAGGGCAGGATATTAACCTATCAAAGGCCAATTTTAATGCCGTTAATCTGACCATTAACCCACTTTATAACCCCACTGAAGGCTATGGTAGCTATGTCGTGCCGCCCGTGTCACTGCTGATTTTACAGCAGATGTATTTTATAGGAACCGCCATGCTGATTGGCACTTGGGTAGAACAACGTAAAGCCTTTGCCAACTTAAAAACATGGCTGGCTCGAATTTTGGCCATTTCTTGCTTGGGTTTTATATTAGGCTGTTTTTTTTATGGGATAATTTTTCCACTCAATGACTATCCCCGTAACCAAAATTTGGCAGGGTCATTGATTTTATTAACTGTATTTTTTCCAGCAGTTGCCGCCATGGGGAGCTTAATTGGGTTATGGTTTGCGGCACGTGAACGGGCAATGCAACTGCTGGTCGTAAGCTCAATTCCCATCTTGTTTTTATCAGGGGTGAGCTGGCCAAAACAGATGTTACCTGAGCCCTTGTTATATATACGTTGGCTGTTACCCAGCACCTCCGGTATGAACGCCTCACTGATGCTCAACCAAATGGGCACCCCGCTTGCCGACACCAAAGTGTATTTATCAGCCCTAATCGTGATTTTTTTGGTGTGTTTATTAGGGTTACTCTGGTTTGCCAATAATGACTATCATCATAATGAGTAACTTATATTATACGTAAAATAACTCATAACACTAGAAAGTAACTGATTATCTGTCTAAACTAAAAGCTGGTTATTTATTAAATATAATCTACTATTAGATAGAGACTAACAATGATAAGTCCGCTTAACACGCTAAAAAAATTTGGCAAGACTCAATTAAAAGCGCATACCGCGACTGATGCAGCGGCTCCCCAACATACAGATGCTATCTCTACCCTACCCGTCTCTGATGGCAATCCTTGCCCATTTTTGCGCGGCTTAGTGGGTGCAGGCATGATCGACAATGGTGTCGTGCCTATTAATCACTTGTTAAATGCTATCGAAACTGTTGTGGCTCATCGAGATCAAGGCTCACCTAATGTTCCTAGATCTGGTTTACGGGCTGTGGCATTAACTGCCAATGGCACTTCCCCTAAACAAATTGCTAACAATCTTCGGCATGGCGTCAATATCGATAAATTACGAGAAGGACCGTATTACAAACATGGCGTACATTCTCGCACCTTGGCAGAAACAGGTGAGGTTAATCAAGACCAAGTATTACGTTTATCAAGCTTTGGCTCAGCAAAAATCGATAAGGACGGTAAGATTGAATTAGGGCTCAATGAAACTGAAATTAACCACCTAATTTGCGCCAATTTTTTGCGAGGCGCTTACCCAGGTCATCACCGTTCAATCACTGATATCCCAATTATGAAATCTGAATATCCGGTGTTACTACAAGTATTAGGTAAACAAGGCAAGTATGAACGCTATCTATCCATTAGCGACCTATCAGATCTACTTTATCATAACCAGTTACCTAAGCGTATTTTAACAAGATTAAATCAACCTGCTAATAAAAAATGCCCATTTCATCAATAATATAATTTTGACTACATCACCGTTTTATATACAAACTTTAAACACCCAAAAACTTAGCTAATAACATAAGGATTTAACCCATGAAAATGAATAATAATGTAACCAATCAATGGCAATTTGACCCTTTTTTTCAACAACCTGTCCATACAAGAGAAATGACGGAAGGAAGTATGAACTTGCCTGCCAAATATTTTGATGCCTCAGGGTTACTTGCCTTTTTTATGGTTGATTATGATAAAGCAGTCAGTGTGGTAACAAGTGATAAGGTCAAAGTTGCCAAACTTATTGGTAATAAAGCATTAGTGAGCCTAGCTTGTTATGATTATCGTGAATTGACAGATGGTGTACCGTATCATGAAGTGGGCACAGCAGTGTTGGTCTATCCTGCTAATCAAGAAGCGCCTAGTCATCCGTTGGTTGATATGACCCTCCCCCCTGATCGCCGTAATACGGGAATTTGGATTTGTGATTTACCTGTCGGGACAAAAGAAGCTTGCCAAGCGGGAAAAGAGTTATGGGGTTATCCAAAGTTTGTTACTACCATTGATTTTAGTTTAGGTAATAAACAATTTAACTGTAGCGTTAAAAACCCAACAGACGATACTATTTCTTTAGTAACGTTATCGGGTAATATCGGTACTGCGGTTACTGCACCTTGGGGTGATTTGGTATTGTATTCTGAATTAGATAGTAAACTGGTTCGTGCGACTGCCGATACGCGTACGTTAGATGGTGCCAAGGTTGCGACCAAAGGTGACCTAACGCTAAAAGTTGATCCAACTAATAGTCATCCGATGGCAGAGCGATTAAATAAACTCGGCTTAGACGGCGCACAACCCATGTCAGTCACCTTTACAGAAAGTTTACAGCTACGCTTAAATGAAGGCGTGTTTTTTGAATAAGCGACAGTTAAATTAAACGATAAAAAATTGTGGCAATGTATGATTAAAAATTGCCACTTTTTAATTTAATGCCCAACCCATCGACTCACCATTCATTGATTATTCTGCCAAACTTAGTAACCAAATTGGCGTTAAAATTCCCGTACTTAAATAGCAAGGTAATCAGTAAACTTGTCTCAAGCCTTCATAGGAATTACCATGGATAAAAAGCCTTACAATATTTTATTCATTTTAACGGACCAAGAGCGCTATTTTGATAGCTATGACTTTCCTGTAACTGCCCGTGAGCGCTTACGGCAAGAAGGTGTCACCTTTGCCAATCATCAAATTACCAGCTGTGTGTGCTCGCCTTCCCGTTCGGTGATTTATACAGGGCAACATGTGCAGCATACCCAAGTTTGGGATAATGTGAGTATGCCATGGCAAAAAGACTTGCCTAAGAGCTTACCGACGATTGGTACCATGATGCAGCAAGCCGGCTATTATGCGGTATACCTTGGCAAGTGGCATTTGAGTAATTCGATGCATTTTAACCACACGCCATTTGATGCTGACCCAAAAGTGATGAATGCCGAGATGATGCACTATGGTTTTAATGATTATTTTGGTTTAGGGGACTTGATTGGCGGCGTGCATGGCGGCTTTAAGTTTGATGGGGTGACGACTGAGAATGCTGTGACTTGGCTACGTCATCGCGTCAATATTACTAACAATACCAACGCCAAAGGGCATGATAATCCGGAACTACACAAACCCTGGTTTTTGGCGGTTAATCTCGTTAACCCCCATGATGTGATGTTTACCAATACCGACAGTGTCCACGCCCTTGACCACATTAACCAAACCGATGACAAAAAAATGCTATTGGGTAATGGTAAGCCGCCCAGACACAAGCTCTACGAGATGACATGGCTTAATGTCCCCCTCGATCCAACTCGGAACCAACCTTATGATGAAATAGGACGTCCACACGCCCATGGGGTATTTTATCGAGGACGAGGCAATTTGGTGGGTCAATTTAAACTAAATGATGAGCGATTACGCATTTATCAAGACAATTATTTTAACTGTATTCGGGACAGTGATCGCCATGTAGCACGGCTGATACAAGAGCTTGAGGAATTGGATTTACTCGATAACACCATTATTGTGATGACCTCTGACCATGGCGACCATGTCGGGGCGCATCAACTGGTGGGCAAAGGGGCAACTGCGTATCGTGAGCAAGTGCATGTGCCGCTTATTATCCGCCATCCAGACTATACCCAATCGGCGGGCAAGCTCTGTCAAGCCTTAAGCTGCCATTTGGATATTGTCCCGACCTTGTTAAGTTTTACCAGCATTGATGACAAACAGCTCGCCGCCATCCAAGGCGATGTGATTAAAGGCAAAAACCTTGCCCCATTATTGGCTTCGCCCGATACTGCCGCGTTGGATGCGGTGCGAACGGCGACGTTATATAGCTATGGCATGATGCTGTATTTTGACAGCGATTGGGTACTCACCAAATTAACCCTCTTACGCCGTAGCGGTCTGCCTGAGCCAGAATTGCAACAACGTGTGATGGCAAATCAGCCTGATTTTAGTTTGCGTGGCATGATACGCATGGTCAACAATGGTAACTATAAATTTAGTCGGTATTTTTCGCCCTTAAATTATAATACCCCAGCCACGTTAGAAGAACTGTTTGCCAATAATGATGTCGAACTCTATGACCTCGTTAATGATCCACAAGAGATGAATAACTTAGCAAAACAGCCTGAACAGTACGCCGAAATTTTATTGCAAATGAATGCAGCTTTAAATACCATCATTGCTCAAGAAGTCGGGATCGATGACCCAAATACCATGCCGATCGTTGATGGCAAAGTCTGGCTTGTGCAATATGATGAAGGCTTAAAAGGTTTGTCTGCCAACGTTTAAGTATTTATAGCGCTATCCTCTATGAGGCTTTTTAACGCAACCACTTGCTTGGTTTTTGGTAGCTTAGCAATGTTGATAAGCTGATCAACCCGCTGCTCGATTTCATGAATGGTCGCTAAAAAGGCTTGCTGTATCTGTTGGTCGGTGCCTACCAGTTTGGATGGGTCAGCTAATCCCCAATGCAGTTTTGGTACCCTACCAAGCCATAATGGACAGCTTTCCCCCGCGGCTTGATCACAGACAGTGATCACAACGTCAGGGATAAAATTGTCTAATTCATGCCAAGATTTACTGGTTAAATTGTCAGTGTTATAGCCTGCTTGCGTCAAATAGTTGATCGATAACGGATGCACTTCCCCTGATGGGTGGCTGCCGGCACTTCTAACATTAATTATACCGTGTGCCTTTTGGCGAGTAATGGCTTCGGACAAGATGCTACGACAACGATTATGCGTACAGATATATAAGATATTCATGTTAATGCCACTTTTCGTGTTATTTTAGTCAATTAGCTGACCAGAGGTAGCCACAATCCCAATGCCACAAGCGTTGCTAACAACACAGGCACGGTTAAAATCACACCCACTTTCAAATAATAGCCCCAACTCACCTTAATGTCTTTGCTTGCCAATACATGCAACCACAATAGGGTTGCTAATGACCCAATTGGGGTAATTTTAGGTCCTAAGTCACAGCCAATCACATTGGCCAAGACCATGACCTCTTTAATTATCGGATTAGAAATATCGGTTGCATCAATTGCTAGTGCTTGAATCAATACCGTAGGCATATTATTCATGATTGAGGATAAAATAGCGGATAAAAATCCCGTCCCTATTGCCGCTGTTATCACACCTTGATGAGCAAACTGCTGTAATATATTGGCCAAATAATCGGTTAATCCCGCATTTTTTAGCCCATAGACCACAAGATACATACCCAATGAGAACATCACGATTTGCCAAGGGGCATTTTTAATCACGGGCATAACTGGCAGCTTGCGACCTAAATAGGCAACCATCATCAATACGGCTGTCCCTAGCCCAGCAATGGCACTAATTGGGATACCCATCGGCTCTAATACAAAAAACCCCAATAACAATGCAGCTAATACAACCCAACCTGTCATAAACGTGGCTTTATCGGTAATCGCTGAGTCAGGCTCAGCCACTAAATCGAGTGTATAGCCACCAGGAATGTCTTTGCGATAAAAAAGGTATAAAACCAACAGTGACGCTAATATTGATACCATATCAACCGGCAGCATCACCAACGCATAACGATCAAACGCCACTTTAAAAAAATCAGCAGATACAATATTGACTAAGTTTGAAACGATTAACGGCAAGCTGGCAGTATCCGCGATAAAGCCTGCTGCCATAATAAAGGCTAATGTCGTGGCAGGGCTTAGTCGAAGGGCGGTTAAAATTGCAATCACAATCGGTGTTAAAATCAATGCCGCCCCATCATTGGCGAACAATGCTGAAACGACTGCCCCTAACAATACAATAAAGACAAATAATTTATTCCCATTGCCACCAGCAGCTTTGGCGACATGTAAAGCAATCCATTTGAAGAACCCCGCTTCATCAAGCAATAAACTAATCATAATAATCGCAATAAAAGCAAAGGTTGCATTCCACACAATATGCCATACCACCGGCACATCCGCTACAGAAATAACCCCAGTCATAAAGGCAAGTAACGCACCAATACTGGCTGACCAACCAATCCCTAAGCCCCTAGGTTGCCATATCACAAAGGTTAATGTAAGAATAAAAATGGTAATTGCAATTGCCATACCCATCGCCAAATGTTATATTTAAAAACATAATAATTTATATATTCGGATATGTAAATATATGAATAAAAAATTTTTACCCAATGAATTTTTTAAAGCCTTAAGTGACCCCACCCGCTTATCCATTGTCCAAATGCTAAGCCAACAGGGCGCCATGTGTGTTTGTAATATAACTGAACAATTAACACAACCACAACCTACCGTATCCCGTCATCTTAACCAATTAAAAGCCATAGGACTGCTAACAAGTGAGCGTCGCGGTACATGGATTTGGTATGGAATTAACCAAGATCTAGATCAAGCATACCAACAGATCATTGAGTTAATAGCCAATCAAGGCTAAGTAATTTTTTATCATTTTGATTCTCTCATTTTTAAATTTTCAGTCTATATTTTAAAATTATTTTTAATAATCATCGAAATTGTTACAAATTCCTGTTATAAATCACTAAAGTGTTACATCCATTTTTCTTAATAGCTATTATTTTGTTTATACCCATTAACTATAATGTATTAAGGTAACCCAATGAAAAATATAAATAAAATGTTAGGTGTTATGTTAGTTAGCAGTACTTTAGGACTAACGGCTTGTCAAAATATGTCTATGAACAACGATCATGAGCCACGTCATGCGATGCTGCCCCATCAAAAGTTAACTGATGGACAAGTAATTAAGGTGCTTAGTACCGCCAATAATGGCGAAATTATGCAAGCTCAGGCAGCCTTACCAAAATTACAATCAGCACAAGTGCGTAACTACGCCCAAATGATGATTAATGAGCATTCAATGAATGAGCAAAAAGGTCAAGCATTAGCCAATCGTCTGAATCTTATGCCACAAGCGAGTGACACAAGTAATGGCTTGCAACGAGATAGCGACAATATTGTTAATAACTTGGCTAGATCGACCACAGCGGTTGATCGTGATTATATGATGAGTCAAGTGAAAGTCCATCGTAAAGTATTAAAAACAATAGATGACCAGCTGTTACCCAATGCGGCTAATCCTGAATTAAAGTCAATGTTAGCACAAACACGAAATGCGGTTGCCATGCATTTACAAACCGCTGAGCAGTTGGTTTCGATGATGAAATAAGTTGGATAAATTTTAGCGTTATTTATGAACCGATTGGGTCAATATATCCTTTGTTTGTTTATATTACCCAATCGACTCATTTATTTAACCCCCTGCAAGAAAAACACACACCAGTTTTTTCTAATTTTATAACACTAATTTTAAGCAAAATTTTTATTCCTCATCACTTATGCTGTTATCGTCAGCAGTTTCTAGCCTTTTTTGGCGGTAAGCGGTAAGCTTATTTTGACCAATATTGAACAATCCCCAAGCCAATAAAAATATTGAAATATCGGTATTGGCGGTGATAACATCCTCATAGGCTTTAATTTGCGATTCACGAGTAACAATTTGATTAAGACTCTGTAAAGACTGTTGTCCAAGAAGGTCACTGTCATTAATTGTCGCTCTAAAGCCAGCTTGGTACTGATTAAGCCGTTGGCTTACATTGGGACTGGTTGAATCCAATTGCTGTAAGATCAGCTGTCGATGGTATTGGGTGCGCTGTTGTTGTAACGTTGAATAAAATGCTGAACCCACCAAGCCGCCAAAACTTTGGGTGGCACTAAATAAGATGATAAAGGTCACCACGTGATTAACACTTTGTCTAAGCGTCATCCCAAAGCCGATTAATAGTAATGGCCCCATAAATAAAGCACTAGCAAAGGCAACCACAAATTGGCTAATATAAAAATTTTCTGGGCGAACATCGCTGGTTAAAATATTGGCATCATGTAGGCTTGCTCCAATAACTAAAATCACCGCAACAATTAAAGGGCGATTCATATGCTCGCGTGAAAACGTAATAGCGCTTGTCAAGGTACCCAGTAAAATTCCAAAAAATACCACCGTATAAAACCCCGTAAATTGCTCTGCCATGATCCCTTGGAGTTTTAAAAAATTGACTACTGCATAACTTTGCTCTGACATAATAAGACGCAATAAACCCCCCCCCGATAATAAAGCGAATCAACGCCCAATTGCCTAACCATCGAGTCATAATTAGCGGATTATTCCGGTAATGTTCAAAACCAAAGCCAGCGATTAATAACGCCAAGGCTGCAATCAGCATGTAAGCGAGTATAGGGGCGTTTGTCCACCATAAAATCGGACCTTGTACCAGTACCCCACACAACAAGCCAAAACCAGGGGCAAGTAATAAAAAAGTGATAATATCTTTTTTTTCATACACCGCGATACGTAAACTTCGAGGCAATTTAACGGTAACGACCATGGCAAAGCACATGACTGCTAACCCAAATTCAAAGGTATATAACCTTGACCAGTCATCTACAATGACCAAATGCGGGGAGATAATCCAAGCCAGCGGCATAGCTAATTGGCTAACCCCAAAACCGATAAACAAACTTTGCATCCGGTATTTACTGCTAAATGCTTGCATTACATAATACATCCCCAGTGAGGACAAAGGAGCGCCGACAAAGCCACTTAACCCACGCACTAACAGCGCCATGGGATAATTTTGCACAAAGATATGAACGAACATTAACAGCATATACACCAATAAAGAAACCTCAGCAAATCGCCGAAGTCCAAATTGTTGCCGTGCTTTAAACAAGAGTAAATTTGAGCTTAAGTTAAACATGACATACACCGCAGACAACCAAGCTGCTTGTGTCGGTACCAGTCCATATTCACCTTGAATCTGTGGCAAATTTGCCGCAATAAAACCATTACTTAACCCGCCGCAAATAGCCACAAAAATACCAATGGTAAAATACACCACACGCCTAGGATAGCTATGCTGCAGGGTAGGCGGCGAACCTGGCAAGGTCGGTTTTTCTTCTGCTGTCCAATCAGGTGGGGTTTCAAGAATTCTAGGCGTTTTCAAAGGTGGCTTCCTAAGGTTAATATATCAACCCGTCTTACAACTAGAGCGTGCGTAATTTGTAAATTTTTATAGTACAAGGCAACTATTTAAAAGGCTAAACAAACCATTAAAGCAAATTTTTGGCATACATTGTTCGCATGGTTTTTTTATCAAGCTTGCCCACACTGGTTTTGGGCATTTCTGCCAAAAATCTGATCTCATTGGGCAGCGCATATTTGGATAAATGCCCTTTTTCAACTGCTTGTAATCCTATTGCCAAAATATCTTCAGCTTTGACATCATTTTGATTAGGCTTCAAAACCACTAAGGCTAGAGGTCGCTCACCCCAGCGTTCATCAGGTACACCAATAACGGCAATTTCTGCAACACTTGGGTGAAACGATAAAATGGTCTCGACTTCTAGGGAAGAAATCCACTCACCACCTGACTTAATCACATCTTTAGCCCTATCAACGATTTGCAATGTCCCATCAGGGGTAATACTTGCGATGTCTTGGGTATGCATCCAACCCCCTCGCCACAACTGATTGCCCGCATCATGGTCTTTAAAATAGCTTTGGGTTAGCCACGGCGCCCGTACAACCAATTCGCCGGTACTTACGCCATCAAATGGTTGTGGATTGCCTGCTTCATCCCACAATGCCATATCAACCAGTAATATAGGTGATCCAGATAGACAGCGATATCTAAGCTGTTCTTCAAGGGTCATATTGTTTTGTCGACCATCAAAAATCGAGCGTGACAAGGTTGGTGCCGATTCTGACATACCAAATCCACACATAAATTCAATCCCGCAAGCATAGGCTTGGTGCGCGAGGGATTCATTAAGTTTTGAGCCGCCGATGGAGATTTTTAGCCCATTAAATTTCTCGTTGCGCTGGTTCATTTCATTAACAAGCATTTGCAGCACAGTTGGTACACCATGTGATAAGGTGATTTGGTGCTGTTGAATCAAATCGACTAATTTATTAGCAAGATAACGTCCCGGATAGATTTGTTTTAAGCCGATTAACGTTGCCCAATAAGGCACACACCAGGCATGGACATGAAACATCGGTGTCATCGGCATATACACATCGGTATAACGCACCCCTTGTCCTTCAGTATTTAAAGCAGCCGAAGCAAGGTTAGTTAAGACTTGGAGTACAATTTGGCGATGGGTAAAAAATACCCCTTTAGGCTTTCCTGTTGTGCCGCTGGTATAAAAGGTGGTGGCGATGGTATTTTCATCAAAATCAGGGAAATCAAATTTATCGCTCGCCGCTGACAATAAGGTTTCGTACTCACCGAGCGCATAGTCAGGAATAGGCATATTCTCTGATGAATCATCTAGCCAAATCACGTGTTCAATGGATGGGGCGTCATAACGATGGTTTTTAATCATCGCAGCAAACTCAGCGTTTAGCAACAAGGCTTTGGGCTTGGCATGATTGAGAGTGTAAAGTACTTGGTCTTTGGCAAAGCGGATATTGACGGTTTGTAACACCATACCAGACATTGGCACAGCAAAATACGCCTCAAGGTAGCGATGCGTGTCCCAATCCATCACAGCGACCACATCACCTGCTTTTAGTCCTGCGTTTTTTAGTACATTTGCCAAGCGATTGATTCGTTTAAAAAACGCTGCATAGGTATAAGTTAGATGATTGCCATAACTAATTGTTTGGTCTCTCGAAACGATTTTTGCGCGGTTTAATAATTGTTTAATAATTAGCGGAAACCCATACGCTTCATCGGCTGGTTGGTAGTCTTTGCTTTGATTTAATACCTTTGTCATGCTCTGTTTCTTAAATTATTTTAAAGCCATCAAGGCTTAATAACGCTAAGCCTACCGTTTTTCAAGCGCTCATGCTGTTAAATCCCCAATCAATTTTAATTGGGGATTTTTGTGTGTTGTGCTTAGTTGGCTGTGCTTAGTTAACTTTAGTGATATCGCTCAGCGGAGGATAACTAGGCATTGTACGATTCAACCATGCGGCAAAGCTTAGAATAGATTATGTTAGATACCCTGCCATAATATCTTGGTATACCGCAATATAATCAAAATACTGCTGAATGGGCAGACGTTCATCCACCTTGTGGTTTAGCATGGGCATCCCTGGTCCATAGACTGCCAAGGCTAAGTTTTTGTTATTGCGGGTAAATTGTGCGGCATCGGTGGTGCCTGATGCTACGATAGGCGCGATTTTAGTCGCACCGAATTTTTTTGCCATTTCGCTTAAATCCTGTCCCAACACTTCGCCCATCGACTCAAACATGGCACCAATTTGGAGTGCAGGCTTGTCTTTTATCGCCGCTAAAATCGCTTGAATCAGGTCAGAATCACGGTCAGTTTGCACAGGCGGTTGGTCAGCAGTGACCGTCACTTCAAGCTCAACGCCTGTCTGCTGATTGAGATCATCAACCACGGCTTGCACTGCTTTTATCACGGCTTGATTATCAAATTCTGGGATGGTACGGGCATTGGCTTCGTATTAGCATAATCAGGAATGGAATTGACTTGTACCCCACCTTTTATCAGCGTAATGTTGTGAAAGGTTTTGCCGAGGGTGGGATTTTCAAATTTTTCGGCTTGTTCGCTGATACGTTGGCTGATTTGGGTCATTGCCACATTGAGATGCTCAATGGCATTGCTACCTAGCTCGGGCATGGATGAGTGGGCAGCGGAGCCTTTTGACACCAGTTTATAGTTAAGTGAGCCTTTGTGGGCGTACATAATGCCAAGATTACAGGGCTCGCCAATCAGTAAGCCATCCGCATCATCGACATAGCCTAAATCGGTAAGCTGTTTTGAGCCATATTCGCCGACTTCTTCACCCACGGTGGCAAGCAAGCGAATGGTACCGTGAAAGTTTTTGCTGTCATGCATGGCAATCATGGCAAACACCAATGCCATCAATCCCGATTTCATATCCGAGGTACCGCGTCCCCACATCACACCTTGTTCATCCATGTGGGCAGAAAACGGCGGATGTGTCCATGCTGATGGGTCGCCTGCACTCACCACATCCATATGTCCTGAAATCACCAAGGTTTTGCCTTCCCCATTTTTAATTTCAGCAACAAGATTGGCACGGTCACCTTTAAAATCGACTAATTTGGATTCAATGCCGTGCTGTTTAAGTAAGTTTTGGATATACAGAGCGACTTGTTTTTCATGGTCATTTTCGCTATTGATTTTTATCACATCTTGCAAAGCATTGAGGGCGATTTGTTGTTGCTCGTTTAGCTTGATTGGACTATTTTTTTTATTTTGCTGTTTGGCTTGCTGAGGTAAATTAGCGGTGTCATTAAGTTCAGCGAGTATATGGGACATAATTTTTTTCCTTTTTTATTATAGGTCTAAAAATTATATTCCTTAAGATGATTATTTACTGTGGTTCGTGTCATCGCTGTTGGTTAAAAAATGTTGCAGTCGTTGGCGTGTGGGTGCGGTGTTGATAGCGGCTGTGTTGATGTAAAAAACTTGGGTTAATAAGTCCAATAACGCATCCACGTTATCCACGGTTTGGCTTTGGCTTGGCTGTCCAAGTTCATGGCGGCGATAGCGCTGATTAAGTAGACTATGGCGTATGCCATTTGGCTCAATACGTGAAGCCATCAAGCGGGCGCGAAAAGGCGACTTGGGATGGGTAGAAACATACCAATTACCGACGGTAAGCTCTGCGATATCTTGCGGTATGCGAGTAAAGACATATAAAATTTGCCAAGCGTCTTTGACTTCGGCAGACAATACCCATTTTTGCGACTTCGGCAGACAATACCCATTTTTGCGGAAGTTGTTGAGATTGGTTATCAGTAGGCGCAGGCTCGGGTAATAAGCTAAGCCGATAGCGACCGTGTGGGGTGGTCTGAATGGTATCGAGTGCCTCAAGGCTTAAGCGTAATGGGGCAGTCGGCACCAAGCCACCAAAGCCAACATCCACCAAATAATCTTGCCCTGCCAGGCTCACATTGAGCAGGGTATGGGTGCGAGCCTTGGGCTTATACGGCTGATTATCAGGGACAACATAGCCGGCAAAGGTTTGTACCGCAAAGCCGATGTATGCTAGCACTTGGGCAAATAAGCCATTTAGCTCGTAACAGTAACCACCGCGCCGCTGCTTGACCAATTTATCAAACACAATCTCTGGCTCAATCTCAATCGGCTCGTCTAACACGGTTGAGATACTTTGAAAAGGGTATTGGGTTAAGTGGGCAAGTTGTAGCTGGCATAAGGTCTCAAGCGTGGGCTCAAACGCATCCGCCTGTGCCGTATCAAACCCTAAGCTTGCCATATACTCATGAAAATATTGAGCGGTCATCATCTTAATTATCCTTATTACTGTATTACTCTTTAAAGAGCCTGTAGTTTTAATCCAAATTTGCGTGTTACTGTTTTGAAGTGTCAATTTTAGCAATCACAGACATCCCCGGGCGTAGCTGTTCGGCGTTTGGCTGATTAGGGTCAATGTCAATCCGTACCGGAATACGCTGCACTACTTTGGTAAAGTTACCGGTGGCATTGTCGCTTCTGATAACGCTAAATTCTGAGCCGGTGGCTGGCGAAATATTTTTGACATGTCCGGTAAACTTCATGCCACCCAACGCATCCACGCTAAATTCCGCAGGCTGCCCGATGTGAATATTTTGCATTTGGGTTTCTTTAAAGTTGGCAATCACCCACGTGTCTTTTGGGATGATATACACAAGCTGGGTGCCTGTGCTGACATACTGCCCGTTACGCACACTGACTTGACCAAGCTGTCCTGCCATCGGGGCGACCACTTCGCTGTAGTTTTTAAGGGTGTTGGCTTGATTGACTTGGGCGTTGGCACTTTTAACCTGCGCTTCAAGTCCAACTTGGGCGACTTCAGCGGTCTTTAACGCTTGCAAGGCAGCTTCCACATTGGCACGGGCTTGGGCGACTGCCGCTTCATTGTTTCTCACGTTGGCGCGAGCGGTATCGACTTCAGCTTGCGAAACTGCGCCTAACCCAACAAGGGATAACAAACGATTGAGTTGTTTTTGTGATAAATCTAGCTGGGTCAACGCTTGTTGTACCCGAGTCTGCGCGACTTTGACATCGGCTTTACGCTGTTCGATGACTTGTTTTTGGTTAGCAAGGTTGGTTTGCGCTTGAGTGACAGACGATTCAGCTTGTACCACTTGCTGATTGTAGTTGGCGGAGTTAATACGTAGCAGCAGTTGCCCTTGTTTGACTTGGTCAAAGTCTTTAACCAGTACTTTATCAACATAGCCGTTAATTTGTGACGACAATACAGTCGAGTTACCACGCACGTAGCTGTTATCGGTCTGCTCGATGGGTGAGGCAAACGGCTTGATTTGCCAGACCCACAAAATCAGCCCTATGCCTATCAAAAACAATATTGCCATCAAAACAACGGTGAGTTTTCTTGGCTTTTCAAGCTTTGGGGTTGGACTTGGGGCATCAGCCTTTTGTGGTTGGTCAGCAGGTTTTGTCTCGGTTTGCGCTGACCCTGCCGGCTTTTGCTCTGAATCGCTCATGGATCACTCCTTTTGGTCACCTATTTTTTTGGTATGCTATTTTTGATACACTATTTTTTGCCAAGCTATTTTTTGCCAAGGTTAAGCGGATTTTTCTTAAGATATCGCATTGTCACAATCATCACAAATACGCCCCACGCCAGCCCAATCACCGCCAAATAACTATTAAACCGAATCACATCGCTAAACGCCAATACTGTGGCTTCTCGATTGACCACTTGATTGAGGGTCGTCAAGGCTTGTTGGCTATTAAGACTGGTATCATTAATCGCCCCTCGGTAGCTACCTTGATATTGTAATAAACGTAAATTGACCGCAGGGTCAGTTGAGGGCATGGATTGTAAAATGGCTTGACGATGCTGCTGAAAATGTCGCTGTTGATAGGTCGAATAAAAAGATGACCCTATCAAACCGCCAAAGTTTTGACTGGCGGTAAATAAAATAATAAACATCGCAATATGCCCAGGGCTTTTGAGTAATGCCTTGATAAACCCGATAATTAGCATCGGACCCATAAACATCCCGCCGGCAAAACTGATTAAAAATTGGCTTAAATAAAAATTTTGTGGACGCACATCGCTGGTCAAACTCGAATCTAAAAAACTGGCAATTGCAATTAACACACCCGCAGTGAGTAGTTGGGGAAATACCATCTTTTGTGAAAAGGTCGCTGCAGTAATCATGCCACCAATAAACGTGCCAAGCAAAATCACCATATACAGTCCCGCAAACTGGTCACTACCCATGCCCATATTGCGTAAAAAATTGACCTCTGCCCACGACTGCTCTGCCATTAAAAACCGCAGTAATAACGACCCCAAAATAAACCGAGCCAAGCCCGCTGTGGTCAGCCAGCGAGTATCCAACAACGGCACTTTGCGATAATGCTCGATGACCAACGCGGTAATTATCGAGCCAAAACCTATGATTAACCCATAGGCAAGTTTTGGCTCATTCAACCACCACACAATCGGACCTTGCACCAACACCCCTGCTAGGCAGCCAAATCCCAAGGTCAAAAGCACAAAGGTCAAAAAATCGCCTTTACTAAACACCTGAATTTTGACCCCGGCGGGCAATTTTAGTACCACGACCATCGCAAAACAGCACAAGGCCAACCCAAACTCAAAGGTATAAAGTAATCGCCAATCATTTGCCGCCACCAGATAGGGCGACAACACCCACGCCAAAGGCACGCCAAGTTGGCTTGCTGACATCGCAAAATATAATGCATGCAGTTTATACTTAGCAGAAAACGACTGCATAATATAAAACATCCCAAGCGTTGAGAGTGTCCCGCCCACAAAGCCACTCATCGCCCGAACTATCACCGCCATTTCATATGTATGGCTAACTAAATGCAAACTAATCGCCACCAAAAACCCGAACAGCGACCACTCAGTAAACCACCGAATCCCTTTTTGCTGGCGCGTTTTATACGCCAAAATACTCGAACTCATACTACCAACGACATAGGCCGCCGGAAACCACGCAAGCTGAGAGGAGGTTAGCCCATACTCGCCTTGAAATTGCGGCAGATTTGCTGTGACAATCCCATTGCCCAATCCGCCTGCAATCGTCACCAGCATCCCCACGATAAAATACATGATCGCCACAGGGCGACGATGGGTAAGATTGGCAGGTGAACCTGGTAACGTCGGACGTTCTTGCGGTGTCCAATCGGGTGGTTTTTCAAGATACTTGGGCGGCTGCATAAGTCATAAAGTTAAAACAAAGTAAAATCGATAGTATATATAAATTTCATTCAATAACACAGCGATAGCAAACAATTATTAAACGAACGCATAACCAACCAATCATTAGCGATTAAGCAGTATAAAACCTAAAAGGGCTAATAACACTATTAGCCCTTCTATCTCTTTTCAATTTAAACCAATATCTATCAATTTTTTATGGTAAGTAACGTTGCTACCTTAATAAGGTCTAAACCCAATATTTTAAAGATGTTAATAGGCTTTAATTAACCAAAATTTTGGCAACCTTAAAAAAATTTAATTTTTTTGAAAAAATAGCGATTTGATCAAGCAACATTGTTCTAATTTTTGCTCGATTTTCCAGCGATAAATACGCGATCTAAACAGTTTTGTCCAATCAAATAACTCAAATCCGCAGGTCTAGCCACGTCCCACACCGCAAAATCGGCATCATAAACCACCGCAATTTTGCCTTTGCTATCTTGTAAGCCCAACGCTTGGCTGGCAAAAATTGTCGTGCCCGCCAACGCCTCTTCGGGCGTGAGTTTAAACAACGTACACGCCATATTCATCGCCAATAAAATCGAGGTTGAAGGCGACGTACCAGGGTTACAATCCGTCGATACTGCCATCGCCACGCCCGCTTGTCGCATTGCCTCAATCGGTGGCAGTTTGGTTTCTCGTAACACATAAAACGCCGTCGGCAATAATACGCCCACAGTGTTGGCATTCGCCATTTTTTCGATGCTCATATTGCTTAGATATTCGATATGGTCAGCTGACAGTCCATGAAAACTCGCCACCAATGCCCCACCGCCCATGTCGCTCATCTGCTCGGCGTGAAGCTTAACAGGCAGACCAAGCGATTTTGCCACGTCAAATACCTTCTTAATTTGCTCGCCATTAAAGGCGATAGTTTCCATAAAGCCATCCACCGCATCGATTAAGTCTTCGCTATGCAAAATCGGCAACCATGCGCAGACTTTCTCAATATAAGCATCATTTTGTCCCTTGCCGTCTATGTCACTGTATTCGGGCGGGGTGGCGTGGGCGGCAAGGTACGTGGTTTTGACGGTAATGCCATAATCCTTGCCTAGTTGTCTGGCGACTTGGAGCATTTTGCGTTCATTTTCTAAGTCTAGCCCGTAGCCTGATTTGATTTCGATGGTAGTCACGCCTTCGCTCAGTAAGGCTTTAAGACGTTTTTCGCTTTGGGCGTAAAGTTCGTCAAAGCTGGCTTCACGAGTGGCTTTGACGGTGGCGACGATGCCCCCGCCTTGCTTGGCAATGTCTTCGTAGCTAACACCATTGAGGCGCATTTCAAATTCATTACTGCGGTTGCCTGCATACACAAGGTGGGTGTGGCAGTCGATTAGGGCAGGCGTGAGCCATTTGCCTTGTAAATCAATCGTTTGTGTGGCGCTAAAAGCTTGGGTTTGATCGGATTTGCCAATCCATGCGATTTTGCCGTCTTTGATGGCGATTGCGCCGTTTAGGATTTGCCCATAGGGGGTGACGTTGTCGGCGGTTTTATCAAGGTTAAAGCCAAATTCGCTGTTCATAGTGGCGATGTTGGCGTGGGTAATTAACGTGTCAAATTGGGTCATTTTTCTCTCATTTATTTTTTCGCTAAAGTTAACTGCTCAATAAATTTATCCGCCGCTTTGGGTGAAATTAAAACATCCGCTCTTTTACCATTTGGATTTTTATAACTCACTTTTAACCTGTCTAAGGATAAGGCAGGAGCAGAACCCCAAGCATGGCTTTTTTCAACTGAAATAATTGCCGACAAAGGAATTTTTCTAGTCGAAAAACCATTATTAATGTTTAAAAATTGGTTATTAATTGCGTATTTGGTGTTAAAAATAGGTAGCCACATCAAAGATAACGCAAAAATTACTGGTAAACTTAACACAAATAGACTTTGAATAACTGAAACTTTGTATTTTCTATGGTAAATAAAGGGCGAAATTAACAAAATCACGGTGGCAAAAATAAATAGAACAATTAGCCAAGTGTCTATTTTGGCATCAAAAATCATTTATTATCAACATCCAATAATCTTTCGACAATCCCCGCCAATAATCTTGCGGTGACTTTTAACCCTGCCCCATCACGGTCATATTGCGGATTGACTTCAGCGATATCCAATAATTTCACCTTACCGCTATCAATTAGCGCCGCCAAACAGCGTTCAACAAAATCTAGCGGTATGCCTTTGGCCGCCACCGCACTCACCGCAGGCATCACCCCCGCAGGCAGGCAGTCCATATCAATTGTCACATACAGCACATCGATTTTTGCCAAAAAAGCTTGTAACCGCTGTTCAATCACTTGCCATTCAAGGCGGTAGCAGTCGTCATCGCTAATCCATTCCACGCCCAGCGTTTCGGCTCGCTCAAACAATGCCCCTGTGTTGTTAAACTGGCTAATTCCCACACAAAAATAATGAAACGGCAAGTTTTTGTCGCTTAAAAACTCAGCAATTTGCCGAAATGGCGTACCCGACGTGGCATATTGGTCTTGGCGAATGTCAAAATGGGCATCAAAATTTAAAATCCCGATTTTGGGTAAATTAGTCGGGTCGTGTGATTTTTCTAAGCCTTGACTTAAACCTTGATACAAGCCTAAAAAGCTACCAAATGCAATCTCATGCCCACCGCCTAAGCCAATCGTAATCGACTGATTCGCCACCGCTTGAGCAATGGCATCGGCATACTGTTGTTGGGCATTTTCAAGCGAACCTTGCACGATTTTACCGTCATCATGACAGACCACATCGCCCATATCACCAATTAAGGCATTGATATTATTGGCAAATTTCTTTTGTACCGCTAGGCTAATCGGCATTTTACCAAAAATTTGGCGAATGGCAGGCGGTGCGGATTTTGCTCCGACTCTGCCTTGATTGCGTAGTACGCCTTGCTCGCTAGCGAAACCGACTAAGGCAATTTTAGGGGCAATTTTTTGTTGGGTCGTTGGCTCAAAGGCAGTGATGTGTTGATACCAATATTGGGCGGTGGCAGGCTCGAATGGCTCGGCTCTGCCTGTGTATAGGGTCGGGTCGAAAGGGATATGAGTGTTTGGCATTTTATTATTTAAAATCAAAGGGATTGATAAGTTTAACAGAAGTTCGGTTCATGTCCGAAATATTGCGTGTAACGAGCGTTAGCCCATGTTGCAAGGCGGTGGCAATTATCCACGCGTCATTTTCGGGCGTTTTGTTAGGTACATGAAGAGATGCACAAATCTGGGCTGTCTCTTTGTCAATCAAGAGCGTTCGATGTTCAAACGCAGGCTTGATGGTGCCATCAAGCCATGTTCGTAATACTTTGCCTTGAGTCTTGTCTTTTCGCTCTTTTGACAAAACCCCACGTTCAAGTTCCATCAACACAATCGTATTAATAAATAAATCTTCGGCTTTTACGGTAGCGAGCCACTTAAAAACAGCCTCATTGTGAGACGTTATTCGCCGAGTTTCGCTCAAAGTCACCGTGTCGAGTAAGTACATTAAAGCTCCCCAAAATCAATCGGAGAACGTTGAGCGGTGCTACGAGATGGTAATTCAAATTCGATGTCTTCTAAGGCTTTGGCGACTTCAGGCGGTGGTGTCAGTAACTCAAGCCCCGATTTAGAAGGCGATTTGTCCTTGATATAGTCGCTATAACTTTGCAACACATAAACAGGCTTGCCCCGATTGGTTACAATAACAGGGGCGATGTCAGCTTGTTTTTTGGCAAAATTGGTGCGTTGGTTAAATTCTCTGGAACTAATTTGCATAACATTCTCCTTATTTATTTAGCATTTAATAAAGTATAAACGTTTCTACATTATTTTAAAATAAATAAATGGTTTTCGCAATTTTTACCAACGCAATTTTAAATTTATTCAGATAAAAACCAATCTTTCCGAACATCTGCCCAATGCTGATTTAGTTCACCACTTAACACCAACTGCTTGGCATTTTCGATATCAGGGGCAAAATAACGGTCTTTATCATAAAACGCCACTTTTTCCCGCAGTTTTTCATGCACAGTTGCCAACATAGGCGACGTGGCAAGATTTTCTTCTTGATGAAAATCAATGCCTTGAGCCGCCGCCAATAGCTCAATCCCGACAATCGTGGCGGTATTGTGTGCCATCTCGTACAGACGACGAGCGGCAAAGGTCGCCATCGACACATGGTCTTCTTGGTTGGCAGACGTTGGGATGCTATCCACGCTCGCAGGGTGGGCGAGCGATTTATTTTCACTCGCCAAGGCGGCGGCGGTGACGTGAGCAATCATAAAGCCCGAATTGACGCCCGCATTTTTGACCAAAAATGGCGGTAAGCCCGATAAGGTTTTATCAATCAACAAGGCGATACGGCGTTCTGACATCGAGCCAATCTCGCTAATGGCAAGGGCAAGCGTGTCGGCGGCGAATGCCACAGGCTCGGCGTGGAAGTTACCGCCCGAAATCGCCACAGGGTCACTATTGGAAGAAGAATTGCCATCGGTGCCATTATCAAAAATTAATGGGTTATCGGTCACGGCATTGGCTTCAATCAGCAAGGTTTTGCCGACTTGGTTAATTAGGTCTAAGCACGCCCCCATCACTTGCGGTTGGCAACGTAGGCAGTACGGATCTTGCACACGTTCGTCATCGACTTTGTGCGATTCACGGATTTGACTGCCCGCAATCAGTTCACGGTGGGCTTTGGCGATTTGGATTTGCCCATGATGTCCTCGTACCTCGTGAATACGTGGGTCAAATGGGGCATCCGAGCCTTTGGCGGCATCAATCGACAGCGAGCCTGTGATGGTAGCGGTGGTGATGATGTCTTTGGCTAAAAAATAACCCCGAATTGCCAAGGCAGTCGAAGTTTGCGTGCCGTTAATCAGCGCCAAACCTTCTTTAGCTTGTAGTACAATCGGCTGTAGCCCTGCCTCACTTAACGCTTGTTGTGCCGAAATTTTTTCGCCTTTGACATACACCTCGCCTTCTCCCATCAATGCCAAGGTCATGTGCGACAGCGGGGCAAGGTCGCCCGATGCCCCGACCGAGCCTTTGGCAGGAATGAGCGGAATAATGTTGTGATTGAGCAAGGCTAAAATGCTATCCACGACTTCACGACGCACACCCGACACACCACGGGCAAGGCTTGCCACTTTCATCAGCATAATCAGACGCACCACGTTGTCGGGCAAACGCTCGCCTGTACCGACTGAATGCGATAAAATCAAATTGCGTTGCAACAATTCAAGCTCGTCATCGCTGATGCGTTCTTTCGCCAATAAGCCAAAGCCTGTGTTAATGCCATACGCAGGCTTGTCTTTGGCGATAATGGCTTGCACCGCTTGGTGCGATTTTTCAATCGCTTCATAGGCTTTTGGGTCTAGCGTGACGGTGGTAGGCTGGTCATAGACTTGACGCAGTTGGGCAAAGGTGAGTTTGGTCGGGGTTAAGGTGATCGCAGACATAAAGTTTCCTTATTTTTTGAAATAATTGTTAAAATAATTGGTAAAAACTAGGGGCGTATTGCCTACGCCCCAATATAAAATGGTTAGATAACGGCATTTCTGGCTTTTTTACTGGCAAACATATAATACAAAATAGCGGTGGCAATCAGCCCAACCAGCCATGATAAATCCAACCCGCCCATCGCTTTGGCAATACTGCCGGTAAAAAATGGCGAATCAATAAACGGCAACTGAATCAGCACGCCCGCAAAATAACAGCCCAAGCCGACCCAATTCCATTTGCCATATTGACCGTTTACATCGTTTAATGCCTGTATGTTGTAGTGACCTTTCGAGATTTTATAATAATCGACCAGATTAATCGCACTCCACGGGATAAAAAATGTTAAGAGGAATAAAATAAAGCCTTTAAAAGTCTTTAAAAATTCCCCTTGTCCCAAAATCGCAATCATCGCCGATATCGCCACCACAATCACCACCGTAATCAAGCGATGAGTTTTGGTAAAGCTGGCATTGCCTTTAAAACTGCTATAAATGGTGGCAAGACACATAAAGCTACCATACGAATTTAGCACGCTAATGGTCAGTTTACCAATCACAATGCTTAGATAAAGTAATGCGGCAATGGTACCTACGCTGGTTAAGCCGACCACTTGTTCGACCTCATGCCCCATAAACTCTTTGCCCGCAAGTTGGGCGATAAACACCCCAAACATCATCGCTATTTGAGCCCCAATCACTGAGCCTGCAAACACTGCAGAAAATACGTTTTTACTGTCGGTCTGGCTGGGCAAATAACGAGAATAATCCGCCACATAAGGACCAAAGGCGATTTGCCAAGAGGCAGCCAGAGAAATTGCCAGCATAAACGACGCCCAACTAAAATGATTAACCGCCAATAAACTGCCCAAATCCGCCCGTTCAAGCAACACGACAAACATATAAATGAATGCCATTATCCCCACAATACTGCCGATTTTGCCCACCATATGAATGACTTTATAACCCAACGCAGCAAGTACCATCACCACAAAGGCAAATAGCAAAATCCCTGCAGTGGTGCTAATCCCCATTAGGTTTGACAAAGCTTTGCCCGACAAAAACGCCCCAGTTGCCGTAAAGCCTAAATACATCATACACACCAAAATAATCGGAATACATGCGCCTAGCACGCCAAATTGCACACGGCTTGAAATCATCTGTGGTAAGCCAAGTTTAGGGCCTTGGGCGGCGTGGAGTGCCATAACCGCCCCGCCAAAAATCTGCCCAATCAACAAGCCAATTATTGACCAAAACACATCGCCACCGAGCACCACGGCTAATGCCCCTGTGACAATGGCGGTGATTTGCAAATTTGCCCCAAGCCACAGCGTAAACTGGCTTAATAGGCTACCATGACGTTCGTTTTCGGGGATAAAGTCGATACTGCGGGTTTCGATTAAGTCTGTATTGGTGGGCGTGGTGGTCATAGATTTTCCTTAATCTGTGTGTCAATGAAAGTTAGTGTCAGGCGGATGACGTAGTCAATCATTTGTTATGGCAAAAATTGGCATCATAAAGGCGTACTCCATACGCCCTTACCATTATAAGCCAAAACTTACTTAATCATCGGCAAATTTAAGCCATAATTTTTTGCCGTTTCAATCGCTAGCTCATAGCCTGCATCGGCATGACGCATGACACCGCTACTACAGTCATTCACTAGCACATTGGCAAGGCGTTTGGCGGCAGCATCTGTACCATCAGCGACAATCACCATGCCAGAATGCTGTGAGTAACCCATACCCACGCCACCGCCATGATGTAGGCTGACCCACGTTGCACCGCCTGCCACATTGAGCATACCATTTAACAATGCCCAATCCGACACCGCATCGGTGCCATCTTTCATACTTTCAGTTTCACGGTTCGGGCTTGCGACCGAGCCTGTGTCAAGGTGGTCACGACCAATGACAATCGGGGCTTTTAGCTCGCCATTTTTGACCATTTCATTAAATGTCAAGCCCGCTTTATCCCGTTCACCCAAGCCAAGCCAGCAGATACGCGCCGGCAAGCCTTGGAAATGAATCCGGTCTTTTGCCATGTCGAGCCAGTTATGCACGTGCTTGTTTTCTGGGAACAGCTCTTTGATTTTTTGGTCAGTTTTGTAGATATCTTCTGGGTCGCCCGACAATGCCACCCAACGGAAAGGCCCTTTACCTTGGCAAAATAGCGGACGGATATACGCAGGGACAAAGCCGGGGAAATCAAAGGCATTTTTTACCCCTTCATCATAGGCAACTTGGCGGATATTATTGCCATAATCGGTGGCAGGTACGCCCATCGCTTGCAAATCCAGCATGGCTTGCACGTGGATAGCACACGATTTCGCCGCATCATTTTTGAGTTTTTCATGCTGACTTGGGTCTTCTTGCGCAGCTTTCCATTGTTCCACCGTCCAGCCAATCGGCAAGTAGCCGTGAATCAAATCATGAGCCGAGGTTTGGTCGGTAACAAAGTCAGGCTTAAAGCTGGCATCTTGGCTGGCACGTTTGACGATTTCAGGTAAAATCTCAGCGGCATTGCCAAGTAGGGCAATCGATACCGCTTCGCCTTTGCTGGTGTGTTCTTTAATCAGACGGTAAGCGTCGTCCAAGTCTTTGGCTTGCTTATCGACATAGCCAGTCCGCAAGCGAAAATCGATACTGGTTTGCTGACACTCGATATTGAGCGATACCGCCCCAGCAAAGGTCGCTGCGAGTGGCTGCGCCCCGCCCATTCCGCCTAAGCCTGCGGTCAAAATCCAACGCCCTTTCCAGTTGTCGGTGCTTTTATCGGTGCCGTTGCCCCCATTCTTGTTTGAATAGTGTTGTCGCCCTGCTTCGGCAAAGGTTTCATACGTGCCTTGCACGATACCTTGTGTGCCGATATAAATCCAGCTACCTGCGGTCATTTGTCCGTACATAAACAAGTCTTTGCGGTCAAGCTCGTTAAAATGCTCCCAAGTTGCCCATTTTGGCACAAGGTTTGAGTTAGCAATCAATACACGCGGGGCGTTTTCGTGGGTGTTAAACACGCCGACAGGTTTGCCCGATTGAATCAGTAACGTTTGGTTAGTTTCAAGGTCTTTAAGACTTTCTAAAATCTGGTCATAACATTCCCAGTTACGCGCGGCACGTCCAATGCCGCCATATACCACCAGGCTTTGCGGATTTTCGGCGACATCGGGGTGTAAGTTGTTTTGAATCATGCGAAATGGGGCTTCGGTGAGCCAGCTTTTGCAATGTAAGGTCGTGCCAGTTGGGGCAGCGATATGGCGTGATGGGTCAGTACGGGTAAATTTTGACATGATAAATTCCTTTTTTTGAGGGAAACAGGATAAAATTTGTCTATACAAATTATCAAGTTTAACGAGGATTTGCAAGCGTTTTGCCAGTGATTTTAAGCGATTTTTGCAAGTGTTTTTTTTGTCGGTTTGGTTTATGATGATAGCCTGTATTTTGTGCTAAAGTCTCTGCATGTTCAAGAAAGAATTAAATAGATGGCAAAAAAAATTCCTGCGTACCAACGTATCAAGCAAAGCATCTTAGAAAATATTCATGGCGGGCAATGGAAAGCAGGCGAGGCAATTCCCACCGAGATGACATTAACCGAGCAGTTTGGCGTATCTCGTATGACGGTCAATCGGGCGTTAAAAGAGTTGTCCGAAGAAAAAGTGTTAGAGCGTCGCCAAGGTTCGGGTACGTTTGTCGCCCAACAACATTTCAACCACACCTTTGTTGAAGTGCGAAATATCGCCCACGATATTCAAGCGGATAATCATGCATATCGAGCTGAAGTAATAGATAAAAAGTTGGTAAAGTTTAATGCGTTGCCTACTAAGATACAACAGCAATTTAGCCGCGCCAGCATGACCCCACCGCCACAGATAGCCAAAGTCAAGATAGTACATTTTTCTGATAACGTACCGCTACAATTTGAGGAACGATGGGTCGATGTGGCACTGGTAGCAGATTTTTTGGCACAAGATTTTGAGCAAGTCAATACCAGTGAATTTTTGATTAGTCGGGTACCGCTTGAGAGTGGCGAATATACGATTTCAGCCCAAATTGCCCCAACTGCCGTAGCAAAAGCCCTAGCAATGCCAACCAGTGAAGCAACATTACTGCTCAACCGTATTACCTTTTCGCAAGGTCGTGTCGTGACGGTCGTAAACATGTGGCATGCAGGTAGCCGCTATCATTTTTCGGGGGAGTTATAACCAACCCAGCACACCACACTTATTTGAAATAATTTAAAATAAAACAATGGCTTAATAATATATTAGCCATTAATTAATAATTAGTGAACTGGCTCTTTATCAATCGCCCATTTACCCGCACCCGCACTAAATAGATATAAATAAATAAAGCAATACAACACCGCCGCATCGCCTTTATTGACCGCAGGTAGCCAAAAATTACTCATATTGGCATGAAAGCCAAAATAGGCGACCGCCATCATACCTGATGCTAAAAACGCTGCCAATCGGGTTTGAAAGCCAAATAAAATCATTAGACCTAAAACCAATTCTAACACACCGCCAAATCCCATAAATGAGAACAACTCTGGCATTGGTTTATCGCTTGCAGGGATACCAAATAATTTTTGTGACCCATGTAATAAATAGGTATAACCTGTAACAATACGCAATAATCCAAGAAAATATGGTTCAAAACGTCGCATAGAAGCAAAAGCAGTTTTCATGAAAACTCCCGTTAAGTTTATCTAAAATATCATAATCATTTGAGAAATTATATTAAATTATAAAATTTTGAACAAGGCTTTGCTCAAAGGATTTTTGTTAAGAAAGTTTTATCAAGCCACCTTGGCGAAAAAACCAATAAAAAAACCGCTCCCTAGCTTTAACTAATCAGCGGCTTTTTGTATTTCATAAAGATGTAATTTTATACCAAATGTCCCATTTTGCCAGAATGATAGTCTTGATAAGCTTGCACAATACGCTCTTCGGTATCCATCACGAACGGACCATCAAAGATAATGTCATCTTGAAGCGTTTCCCCACCCAATAATGCCAAATCCACATCACTGTCACCTGCGATGAGTGTTACCGTGTCGCCATCTGATAAAATCGCAATGGCATCTGCCCCAAGTGTGCCACCATCAGGCAATGCAAGCTTGCCAATCACCACATATACCCCAAGTTCCTCAGCGATGCGTTGATCAATATCTAACGTCACACTTTGACGGGCAGGTAAACGAATATGGGCAAATAGATTAACGGTTTCGGTTTTGATAGGACCTTGATGGCCTTCAATATTGCCGGCGATGACGCGAATGGTCGCCCCGTCTTTCTTAAATTCGGCGATTTTATCGCTGTGATATTCTTGGTAACTTGGCTCCATCAATTTTTTATCTGCTGGTAAACTGGTCCAAAGTTGCAGACCATGGCGACCGCCTTTGGGCTGTTCGGCGTGGATAATGCCCCGTCCTGCGTTGATGTACTGTGCGTCCAGAGCTTTTAACTCGCCTGTTAAGCCTCGGCTATCGCGATGCATCACGCCACCATCAAATAAGTAGCTAATCACTTCAATCCCTGCATGCGGGTGCGGACGATCGCCAATGCCGCGGTTACTTTGGTGTTTGTAATGGTCAACAAACACTTAAGGCCCTATCGAGAATCGCTTGCTTTGTGGCAGCGCACGCCATAACAGCATATCCCCATCATCGATGGCTTTTTGGGCAGGTAAAATTTGTTCGATAGTTCGTTGTTGTTTGGTTGTCATTATGGCTCTCCGAATTGTTCTTTGCTAGATTTACTGGTAGTAAATGATGATTAAAACTTAAATATCAATATCGATTAATTAGTTTTTCTTTTCTAGCATGTTGCGCGATTTTTTATAACTGAAGTTACGCAGCCCTTTAAAAAAGCGCTATCATAACAAAAAAAGCAGTCAG
>ERZ501005.10-NODE-10-length-104978-cov-19.237527_pt1 | contig 104978 bp, 84 predicted proteins | sample MGYA00248830_ERZ501005 | MGnify/ENA primary metagenome ERZ501005 (study PRJEB25958, sample SAMN03398565) | human skin metagenome | study: EMG produced TPA metagenomics assembly of the Human Skin Microbiome Metagenome (human skin metagenome) data set. | reverse complement strand
GCGCCAATGGTAGTGTGGTTTAACCATGTGAGAGTAGGTCATCGTCAGCTCCCTTTTCCTAAACCCCCGTTCGATTGAGCGGGGGTTTTTTATAATTTTTTTATCTGTAACATTTTTTCTTTAATATTCTAAAAACAAACAAAAAGCAACAAACGCTAATAGATTGTGTAGGTCTTTTTAACTTAAACTATTTTTTTATAAGCAATTCGATAGAATTTTTAAGAATAAGGACTAAGTAAAATGATCAAAAAAAATGTTGCTGAGACCATCGTTGAAACATTGCAACAAGCTGGTGCAAAACGCTGTTGGGGTATTGTGGGTGATACGATTAATTTATTTACGGATGCCATTCGTCGCTCGGATATTCGTTGGATGCATGTTCGCCATGAGGAAGCAGCAGGTTTTGCCGCAGGGGCGGAAGCCTATTTGACTGGTGAACCGGCTATTTGTGCAGGTACTTGTGGTCCAGGTAGTTTACATTATGTGAATAGTTTATTTGAAAGCCATCGTAATGGCGCTCCTTTGGTGTTTATTGCTTCAGATGTTGAACGAACTGAAGTGGGGCTTAATTTTCCTCAAGAAGTTGATCAACGCAAAATTTATGAGCAATGCAGTGTGTTTTGTGAGTATATTTCTCATCCCGACCAAGCTCGTCGTATCACTGTCATGGCTGCTCAAGCAGCTTTGACCAAAAAGGGTGTGGCGGTGATTGTTGTCAATGGGGATATGTTTTCGCAAACACCTACCGATGATTTGCCATGGTCGGTGCATCAGGCAAGACCTGTTTTGAGACCTAACCAAACTGATTTGCAAAAACTTGCTGATAAGCTCAATCAGGCCAATAAAGTAACGATTTATGCCGGTATTGGTGCCCGTGGAGCGGGGGAGCAGGTCGCTCAATTAGCCGAACGTCTCAATGCCCCGGTGGGACAAACCAGTCGAGCTAAGCAGTTTGTTGAACCTTATACTGACCATCTTGTGGGCATGATTGGGTTATTTGGTAATTCAGCTTGTGCAGCGGCAATTGAAGATGCCGATGTCATGCTGTGTTTAGGGACTGGGTTTGCATGGACAGAGTCTTACCCAAGCCAAGAACGCGTGGTACAAATCGATCATGACCCAAGTGAGATTGGTAAACGAGCGCCTGTCGCATTGGGTTTGGTGGGCGATGTGGGCGATACGATTGAGGCATTATTGCCTTTAATTCGCCAAAAAACTGACCGTCAGCATTTACAAACCAGTTTAAAACGCTATGCAGATGACCTTAAGCGCTTTGATGAGGTGGTTGAAAAATCCAAAGGTGATATGATTCATCCTCAAACAGTTGCTTCATCGCTTAATCGTTTGGCAAAAGTGGACGCGATTTTTACCGCCGATGTTGGCACGGCAATGGTTTGGATGCTGCGATATTTACAAGCCAATGGTCAACGCCAGTTTTTGACCAGCCTAAAACACGCCACGATGGCAAATGGGTTATCCCAAGCGATGGGGCTTGCTGCCGCTTATCCGAATCGCCAAGTGATTGCCATGTGTGGCGATGGGGGCTTAAGTATGTTAATGGGTGAGTTATTGACCTTACGCCAAGAAAAATTACCCGTTAAAATCGTGGTATTTAATAATCACACGCTTGGCTTTGTTGAGCTTGAGCAGCGAGTAGAAGGGATGTTGGATGCTTATACTGAGCTTAACAATCCAGACTTTGTTAAACTTGCAGAAAGCTGTGGCTTAACAGGCTATCGGGTCACCCAAGCTGAAGATTTAGAAACCACAATGCAAACTTGGCTAAATACCGATGGGGCAGCTTTGCTGGATGTCCAAGTCAATCGCATGGAACTGGTCATGCCTGATAATGTCAAAGCCAATCAAATGGCAACCTCAGCTATGTTTGGCATGAAAGCGGTATTAGGCGGTAGAGCCAGTGAGTTGGTGTCTTTGGTACGAGATAATTGGTTGCGCTAACTATAAGCCGTGAAAATAAAAAGTGGGTAGTGAATGCTACCCGCTTTTTTTATTGGTTAGCAATCACTGTTTACCTTATGGGCTACTAACTGAGGGTTATACGCCAAGTATTTCGTGGTCGCATATTAAAGGATTGCTTGAGATGACTAATTGGGTGAATGGCGAATTATTTCCGAGTAATTTACTCAAGTTTATAACGGTCAGCCTTAGAATTTGGTATAATAACCCTATTAATTATTAGCTATCTTGATGAATTTATTATGAACCAATCTGCCCAATCCCGATCTACCTTACCTACTCGCAAAGCTGAGTTATTATGCCCAGCAGGTACCTTTAGAAATATGCAATACGCCTTTGCTTATGGGGCGGATGCGGTGTATGCAGGACAAGCCCGCTATAGCTTACGGGTACGTAACAATGATTTTGATGAAGAAAACTTGGCAAAAGGCATTGCCTACGCCCATTCGCTTGGCAAGCAGTTTTACGTCGTGGTGAATATCCAAGCCCATAATGCCAAGCTAAAGACCTTTATTGAAGACATTCGTCCTGTCATTGAGATGAAACCCGATGCCTTGATTATGTCAGATGCGGGCATGATTATGATGGTGCGAGAAGCCTTCCCTGAGCAAGTCATTCATCTATCGGTACAAGCCAATGCGGTAAACTGGGCAACGGTCAAATTTTGGCAACAAATGGGTGTTAGCCGCGTCATTCTTAGCCGTGAATTATCGCTCAAAGAAATCGAGCAAATCATCGAAGAAGTGCCCGACATGGAAATCGAAGTATTTGTGCATGGGGCACTGTGTATGGCGTATTCGGGACGTTGTTTACTATCAGGCTATATCAATAAACGCGATGCCAATCAAGGCACGTGTACCAATGCGTGTCGCTGGTCATACAACACGTATAAGGCAGAAGAAAACGAAACGGGCGATATCGTTCCATCTCATCCGGAAATTTTTGTGCCAAACCAAGCGACTGAAAAAGAGGCCATTCAAAATGTTAATTTAAACGGTGACTTAAATTTAAATGGTGACAGGGTCATGGGTGATGACTATGTGCAGCAGCCATCGGATGAGGTGGTACTGATCGAAGAACAAGGTCGCCCAGGGGAATTGATGGCGATGTTTGAAGATGAACACGGCACCTATATTATGAACTCCAAAGATTTGCGGGCGGTGGAACTGGTGCCTGATTTGGTGAATATGGGCGTGCATTCACTAAAAATCGAAGGGCGCACCAAATCGCATTATTACGTCGCTCGTACCGCCCAAGTCTATCGCAAGGCGATTGATGATGCCGTCGCGGGTAAACCCTTTGATACAGGGTTGATTACCGCCCTTGATGGCTTAGCCAATCGCGGCTATACCGAAGGCTTTTTACGCCGTCACGTGCATTCGGATTATCAAAACTACGAATACGGCTCATCCAAAACCGAGTATCAGCAGTTTGTCGCTGAAGTTACTGCCATTACGCCAGCGCGTTTGACCTTAACCATCAAAAATAAGCTGATGGTCGGCGATACCATTGAAATTATGACCCCACAAGGCAATATTAGCTATCAGCTTACTGAAATGTGGGATAAAAAAGGCGAGCCGATTGACGGAGCATTAGGCTCTGGTTGGACATGTCAAATCGCCAATCCGTTTAAAGACATGTCAAATGATATCTTACAATTCGCGTTAGTGATGAAACACGTGAATGAGCCGATTTATACTTGATATGCCGTATCATCCACGCTAAGGATGGGCGATGACCATTGCCGCTAGCCTAAAAGACAATAAAGTTGAAGTGTTATCCACGATTGTTGATGAGGTCAGTCTTAACATGTTGCAAAAAAGCTTGGATCGGCAACGCAACGTGTGGATAAATGCCTATCTTGCTCAAGACTTTAACGCCATAGCGCCATTATTGTCGCCGGATTTTCGTTGTATCAATGGTAAAGAAAGCAGCGACAAAGCCGAGTGGCAGGCGCTTTTACAAAAGCTATGGCAAGCTGAAGATTGGATTGAAAATCCACTCGTGCCTAACCGTACGCGCTATCACTTTTTTACCCCGAACGAGTGCATGGTGACTTTGTATTTTAAAAATGCACAACACGCCAACGTCATGCAAGAGCTGTGGATGAAACATGACGATAGTTGGAAATTTACAGCATTATCAACGATAAAACGTTAATTTAACACACTATTTTATAGAAAAAAGTATGGCACTTAAAATCACTTCCGATTGCATCAATTGCGATATTTGCGAGCCCGAATGTCCCAATGAAGCCATCAGCTACGACAACAAAGTTCAAAAAACCTATGTCATCAATCCTGACCTATGTACCGAATGTGTCGGATTTTATGATGAGCCAACCTGTGATAAAGTTTGTCCAATTGATTGCATTATCAAAGATGAAACGCGAGTTGAAACCCCTGAACAGCTTGAGTTAAAATACAAACAAATTTGGCACAAATAAACACAACAAATTTTTACAAGCTATCTGCCAAAACTATGGCAAACTAAATTTACCACAAATGATTATACACAAGGAACATACCATGAATGACGATAAATTATTAGGCAAATGGGATCAATTAAAAGGCGAAGTTAAACAACAATGGGGTGAATTGACCGATGATGATGTGACCAAACTTGATGGCAAAACTGACAGCCTTGTCGGTAAAATCCATGAACGTTATGGTCATGCCAAAGAAGCCATTGCCCGTGAAGTCAATGAATGGATCGATAAATTTGACGATAAAATCGACCAACATAAGGCTTAATGCTTTTTGTTTCATTCGTCAAACTTAAGTCACTAATAACCCAATACCTATAGCGTATTGGGTTTTTGTTTTTCATTGATAAACAGATTGTTTGCCCCCATTATGCTATAGTACTGCTTATACGATTACGCTTATCCGATTATATGGTGACACCTTAAAATCGTTAGCGATACATAATGATTTTATATTTTAGCTTTATAAAATAATTGAATGACCCACAAAGAAAATTAAAAGAATCAAATTTTATGAACAATTGGCAAGACCCCAATGCAGCCCAAGAAGCGGCTAATTACAATAATCCCATCCCTAGTCGTGTACTAATTTTGCAGACCCTTATCGAAAAAGGTGAAGCGACCCAACATGAGCTTGCAATGCATTTTGACCTAGATGATGAGCAATACGAAGCCCTTGGTAATCGCCTAAAAGCCATGCTACGGGATGGGCAAGTGAGTCGTGATGTGGATGGCGGTAACCCCTTTATCTATCGCCCCTTATCCGAAAAAGACGCCGTCATTGGTACGGTGGCTGCCCATGCCAAAGGTTTTGGTTTTGTGGTACTCGAGGATATGCCTGATTTATTTTTAAATGAAGTCGAAATGCGCTGGGTATTTCATGGCGATAAGGTCAAAGCGGTGGCGACCAATACTGATAATCGCGGACGTATGATGGGGCGCGTGCTTGAGGTTATCAGCCATGCCCAAGCACAGTATATCGGCAAACTTGAACAAGATGATGATGGCTATTTTGTCGAATTGATTAGCCCAAACAGTCACCAGCCTATTACCGTGACGGACGAAAATGTACAAACCATGGGTGTCAAACTCGGTGACCCTGTCAAAGTGGCGATAATTGACTATCCAACGCAGCATGAATTTGCCACAGGGAAAATCACCGAAAGTCTGGTTGATGATAACGAGCGTGAGCTGATTATCAAAACGACACTTTTAAACTATGACATTCCGCATGAATTTAGCAAACAAGTCATGCAACAAGTGGACGCTTATTACGAGCCCACCGAAACAGACATCGCAGGGCGGACAGATTTACGCGCATTGCCATTGGTGACGATTGATGGCGAAGATTCACGGGATTTTGACGATGCGGTGTATGCCGAAAAACGCCGTGGCGGGGGCTATCGTTTGGTGGTGGCGATTGCCGATGTCAGCCACTATGTGACCGCCAATTCGGTATTAGACCAAGAAGCCTATGAACGTGGTACCTCCGTCTATTTTCCGCATTTTGTCGTGCCGATGTTGCCTGAAAAACTGTCAAATGGATTATGCTCACTTAATCCAAACGTTGATCGCTTGTGTATGGTTGCCGATATTAACTTATCAAAGGCGGGCAAGGTGACGGGCTATACGTTTTACCCCAGTGTCATGCACTCGCAAGCTCGCTTAACGTATAACCAAGTCAATGATTATTTTGCAACTGCCAAAGGCGAAGAACCCAAAGCTGAAGTACCGCTTACGATCACCCAAAATAAAGCGGTTAAAAAATCCATTGACGTGCTGTATGACTTATATCATGTGTTATTACAACGTCGTGACGAGCGCCATGCGATGGAATTTGAAACCATCGAAACTTATATTAAATTTGATGAAATGGGCAAAATTAGCGAAATTATCCCGCGTACGCGAGGCGACTCGCACAAGCTCATTGAAGAGATGATGCTGCTTGCCAATACCTGTGCGGCAGATTTTTCGCTGAAAAATGAATTGCCGGTGTTGTATCGTAACCATGACACGCCAGAAGCGGAACGTGCGGCAAGGGTCAGTGAGTTTGTTAAACATTTTGGGCTGTCATTCCCTGAAGAAAATCCCACCCAAGCCGATTATCAACGCATTATCGAGGCGACTCGTGATCGTCCCGATGCAGTAAGTATCCATAGTGTCCTGCTTCGCTCAATGCAACAAGCCAACTATTCACCGACCAATATCGGACACTTTGGCTTGGCATATGACGAATACAGCCATTTTACCTCGCCGATACGCCGTTACCCTGATTTGATGCTCCATCGAGCGATTAAAGCCAAAGTCACAGGCAAAAAAGCCCCTGTATCCGATTGGTCGCTTGAAGAGGCAGGCGAGCAAACTTCGATGACCGAACGTCGAGCCGACGAAGCCAGTCGCTTTGTCGAGCAATGGTTTAAAGCCCATCATATGCGTGACCATATTGGCGAAGAATTTGATGCGGTGGTCACGACCGTCACCAATTTTGGTCTCTTTGTTACGCTGACCGAGGTGCTCATTGATGGGTTGATTCATATTTCGCATTTGGGACAAGATTACTTTATCTATGATGAAAAAGCCCAACAGCTATTTGGGGAAAAATCAGGCATAGTCTTTGGGCTTGGGGATAAACTGCGGGTCAAGGTGGCCGCGGTCAATATGGATACCCAGCAAATTGATTTTGACTTGATTGAACAATTGGAAAAATCCTCATTTAATACGCGAGGTAGGAAGGTAAAAACGGCTCAAACATCTATGCCACAATCGCCAGTCGGCGATGCGAAATCTATGAAACGTGCGCCAAAACCCAAAACCAACCGCGCTAAACAAGACTAAATATTCTCAATGCAATAGGAGCAATTATGAATAACTTTCAATATTATAACCCTGTCAAAATTGTGTTTGGCGAAGGACAAATCAAAGAACTTGATAACCTGGTGCCCGACGCTGCTAAAGTACTCATCACTTACGGTGGTGGTTCTGCCAAAAAAACAGGTACACTTGATGAAGTCAAAACCGCTTTACAAGGTAAACAGCGTGAGATTTATGAATTTGGCGGCATTGAGCCCAACCCTGAATTTACCACGCTGATGAAAGCGGTAGATATGGTACATGACAAAGGCATTGATTTTTTGCTGGCAGTGGGTGGTGGCTCGGTGCTTGACGGTACAAAATTTATTGCGTTAACAGCGACTATTAAAGATGATAAAGACCATGAGAAAGCGTGGGAATCTTTAAAAATCCGCACCAGTGACATTAAGCAAGCCCTGCCACTTGGCACAGTTTTGACCATCCCTGCCACAGGCTCTGAGATGAATAGCGGCGGCGTGATTAACTACAGCGAACGCAAAGCCAAACTCGCTTTTGGCAATCCATTAGCGTTTCCGAAATTCTCAATTCTTGACCCCGCCAAAACCTTGACCTTGCCCGAACGCCAAGTCATGAATGGCATTGCCGATGCCTTTGTGCATGTGATGGAGCAATATTTGACTTACCCTGTCAATGCCAAAGTACAAGACAGTTTTAGTGAAAGCTTACTGAAAATCTTGATTGAAGAAGGCAAAGCGGTGAAAGCCAAACCCACTGATATGCAAACTCGTAAAAATATCATGTGGACAGCAACGATGGCATTAAATGGTCTGATTGGCACTGGTGTGCCGCAGGACTGGACAACCCATATGATTGGGCATGAATTGACTTCATTGCATGGCATCGACCATGCACGTACTTTGACGATTGTCTTGCCGGCAGTCATGCGAGAACTCACCGACAGCAAAAAAGACAAGCTACTGCAATATGCCAAAAACGTTTGGAATATCACTGAAGGTAGTGATGATGACAAAATTGAGCAAGCGATTGCCAAAACCGAAGCATTTTTTCGAGAACTTGGCTTGCCTGTGCGGTTATCCGATGTTGAATTAGATAACACTGCCATTGAACCTATTTTAGATCAGCTTAAAGCGCATGGCATGGTCAAGCTCGGCGAGCATAAAACCAATGATTTAGCAGTATCAAAGCGTATTTTACAACGAGCCGTTTAATGCATTTATTAATACGTTTAAAAAAAGGGTTGTGTTAGCAACCCTTTTTTTGTCAGCTTATTGGGCTTTTTCGGCTTCTATCATTTTATTGGCGGTATCGGCATTGGCTTGGTTAATTTGGCTAGTTGCCTTATCCATGGTGGCTTTTGGGATGTTGCCCATTGTACCATTATTGCTGGATGTGGTTGCGATGGGTGTTTCGTTTTTATTAGCTTCTATCGCTTGCTCAGTATGTGAGTTAAGTATAAAGTTAAATACCATTAATCCTAAAATTCCGATAACCGCAATAATAATCAAATGTTTTGCCTGCATAGCGACCTCAAGCCGTTTATTAATACTTGTCATTGCCCTCAACTTTTTAACAAGACGAATAAGGCAATATCAATAAAAACGCTTCTCAAGCAAGCATGACAAATCTTGTCAGTTGATTGAGAAAAACGAATGAGTAAACCATTTGCAATTATCGTGCTAACCATTGCGTAACTTATTAACCTCGTTTAGCTATGGTTAGCACGGCTTACAGGCTGTTGTAATTCACTCGGTAAATCCAGCAAATCAATGCCTGGGTGTTGCAAATCTTCAGGTCGCGCCACTACTAACGCATCAAAACCGCTGTCGGTTTGTAGTTGATTTATAATTTGTATTTTATCATTTGATGTGGTTTCAGCGCTCAAATGTACATGGTGTAGCCACGCTTTTGGACTGGCTTTAAACCAAAGCCGAGCGATAATCTCTTGTCCTAAATAACAGCCTTTATCATAATCCACTCCCCCACGCTGATGTAGGCGGAGTTCTTGCGGTTGAAATAGCCCTTGGGTCGCTGTGGTAATCCAATAATTGCCTTGTTCAATGCTGAGCTTTTCCCAATTGGCATCATTTTTTTCGGCTGATTGAGAAAAAGTCGGCTTGCCATTTTCAACAACGGTAAAAATCGGCTCGGCATCAGATAAAGTCATTTTGGAAAATGCCCCATATTTTTTGATATGTTTGGCAAAGCGATCTGCCAAATCTTGTGCGATAACAATATTAAAACTTTGCTCACCCACTTTTTTTATCCATAGCCCAAAATCCACGCGTCCTTTAAGGTTACTAATCGCGGTGGGTAAAAACTGGTCATTTAGTTTACTGACATTGGCGGTGAGTTGCCCTTGCAAAAATTTTTCGGCATCCACACCTGTTAAATTAAAATGGACAAAATTAGTCATAGTTTACTCGATACTTGGTTTTCGTTGTATGGCTCAGTTTTGCACAAAGTTTAGTGAGTTTCAATATTAGGTTTGTTGATACACAGTCATTTGGCAATTGGCTTACTATAACCCCAATTAGGTAGAAGCAATTAGGTAGAATGGGTTACCTATGTTTTGAACGAAAAATAGCGTACAATACCACAGCATTTATCGCTTATATAAGCTCACCTATTCAAAAAAGTAGAAATTTTATGACCTTACCTGCTTGCCCTAAATGTAATGAAAATTACACTTATCAAGACGGCGATTTGCTAATTTGTCCTATGTGTAGTCACGAATGGCAAGCCGTTGTACAAGCCGACGACAGTGCGAGTCAACTGATCAAGGATGCGGTAGGTAATGTGCTACAAGATGGCGATAGCGTCACGGTTATTAAAGATTTAAAAGTCAAAGGCTCAAGTACACCCATTAAAGTTGGCACAAAAGTCAAATCAATTCGATTGCTACAGGATGCACTCGATGACCATGATATCGCCTGTAAAATTGAGGGCTTTGGTTCGATGAAGCTAAAATCTTCCGTTGTTAAGAAAGCTTAGCTTTTAGGGAAAAAAATGGCACAAATTTTTGGCGTATTTGGCTCTGGGTTAATCAAAAACAATGCGTTATTACCCGCATTTTTGCAGTCGTACCTTGCCAACAACTCGGCTAAAACTTCCGAAACTGATATTAAAATTGAACGAATTTTCCCCATTATTTCAAAAATCAAACCAGATACTATCATGTTGGGTTGGGGGCGTAAAAAAAGCTACCGTCGAGCCAGTCAGTTTGCCCAACGCCGTGATTTAACCATGTTTACGTTAGAGGACGGCTTTTTACGTTCTTTAACCAGTGGCAAAAATAGTCGTTATGCTTGTAGTATGGTGATTGACCCGATTGGAATTTATTTTAACGCCAAATATCCGTCGTATCTAGAGTCGTTAATTGCAAAGAATGAATTAAATTCCGACCAACTCGCTACCGCCCAACGCCTAATTCAGCGTATCCTTCATGAGCGATTGTCCAAATATAACGCTACGGCAAAATTAGGTACATTAACGGGTTTAAATATTCAAAAAACGGTCAAAAATATTCTACTCATCGACCAAGTGGCGGGCGACCAATCCATTAACGGGGCAGGGGCGGACAAAGATAGCTTTGCCAAAATGTTGGCAACCGCCCAAGCCCATCACCCGAACGCCCAGTTATGGATAAAAGCCCATCCTGCGGGCAAGGTCGGGTATTTGACCGAAATAGATTTACCCAGTCATATCAACGTCATACGTGACAATGTCAATCCCATTGAACTACTAGAGCCAATGGACGAAGTTTATACGGTTAGCTCGCATATGGGCTTTGAGGCACTTATGTGTCAAAAAAATGGGCTCGGTAAATCGGTGCATTGCTTTGGCGTGCCGTGGTATGCAGGCTGGGGCTTGACTGATGATAGCCATGCACCACAAAATGTCCTTGCGGTGGCTCAAAAACGCCGTAAAATTGCTAGGCAAAAAAACGGTTTACTCCAAGCCACGCTGGCAGATTTATTTTACGCCTGTTATCTGCAATATAGTCACTATGCCAATCCTGCCACAGGCAAGGCGTGTGACATCGATAGTGCGATTGATTGGCTGGTGACCAACCGAACTTATAAACAAAAGGTAAATATCTCGCCCAGTCCGCTGTTGGGCTATGAGTTTAGCGGTTGGAAAACAGGGTTTGTCAAAGCGTTTTTTGCCAGTAGTGGCAAACAACTGGTCTTTAAAGCCAAACCTAACACCAATATCAAAAGACCTGAATTTTTTACTAAAAGAGTTAAGTTAGCCAATTTTAACGAAATTTTAGTGTGGGGATTTGCCAAAAAACAGCATCTACAACGCCAGTTGTCTGACCAACAAATTTGGTGTATGGAAGATGGTTTTATCCGCTCCAATGGACTGGGGGCAAGCCTGATTGAGCCGTTATCGGTGGTGGTGGATCATTCGGGGATTTATTATAATGCCACTGCCCCAAGCGATTTAGAAACTCTACTTGCTAATCAAAACGACTTAAAAGTCGAACAGATAGAGCGAGTAAACGCCTTACAGCAGCGGCTGTTAGACCAACAAGTCAGTAAATACAATGTTGGTGATACTAAACCGTTAATATTACCACCTTTGGCGGCGGGTAAAGAAAAAATCCTTGTTGTCGGGCAGGTCGAAGATGACATGTCGGTACAGCTTTGTGGTAGTGATATCAAGAGCAATTTGGGCTTATTAAAACAGGTTCGACAATACAATCCAACCGCTTTTATTATTTATAAACCGCATCCCGATGTGCAGGCAGGTTTACGCACGGGCAAAATCTCGGATAGCGACATGGCGATTTACGCCGACCAAGTGGTGCTAGATATACGCATGCCACAATGTCTGGATACAGTCGATAGCGTGCATACGATTAGCTCGCTGACAGGGTTTGAGGCGTTGCTGAGAAATAAAAATGTGACTTGCTATGGCTTGCCATTTTATGCAGGTTGGGGCTTGACGGTGGACAACGTGGAAAACGCTATCACGCAAACCATTTTAGCAAGGCGAAAATTTTTCCGAGAAAATAACGAGTTACCCCCGCTGACGTTATCACAATTGATTTATGCCACCTTAATTGACTATCCGCTATATCATATTCCGCAGGGGCATGGGCTGGCTCAAGTCGAAGACGTCATTGATTTTTTATACCAACGTCCGCAAATAGCTAAAATGGCGGAACACGACAAAAAATGGGAAACGCCGAAAACCCATGTGAAAGATAAGATAAAACAAGGAAAACCCCTATTAACCACCAAATTTATGCAACTTCGTCACCAGATACAGGTTTTTAAGCAAAAAAAGCGGTAAAATAGTTGCTTTTCTTTTTATCTGTTTGACATTCAAAAATGTTTATTTTTTTTCTACCTTTTCTTATTATTTGAGGCAGTTTTGACCCAATTTTTATGCTCAACTTTTCCCTTGTTTAATCGCTGTAGGTGGCAAAACTAATGGCGCAATCCATGCGAGATTTGCTGAACCACCAACATATTTTGCTAATTCAAGGCAAAATGGGGTCGTTTTTTAGCCGCTTTTCCAGTTTTTTGCAAAAAATGGGTATTACCGTGAGCAAAATTAACCTCAATGCGGGAGATGCCTATTTTTATCGCCATACCCAGCGGGTGTATAATTACCAAGATACGCTGGGCAATTTTGATGATTTCATCAGTCGCTTAATTTGTGAGGAAAAAATTGATGCGGTGGTGTGTTTTGGCGATTGTCGCCCGCACCATGCGATAGCGGGGCACGTGTGTCGGCGGGCAGGGGTGGATTTTTTTGTGTTTGAGGAAGGCTATCTTCGCCCCGACTATATCACCTTGCAAAAAGACGGGATTAATGGCAATTCGCAACTCGATTTTAGCCAAATTGCGCAATTACAGTATGCTAATGATCAACCCTTGTTTACCGATAACCGTTTTTATCGGATGTGTTACGCTACGATAATATACTATGTGATGGCTCGGTGGCATCAAAAAGAATTTCCGCATTATACACATTATCGCGGCATGACCGCTTGGCAAGAGGCGCTGACATGGATAAAAGCCCCCTTTATCAAGGCAAAAGGCTATTTCCCCGATAAACAGCTTGAACGGCGTTTGACCACCGAGTTATCCGAACGCTATTTTTTGGTCAGTTTACAGGTGTATAACGACTCGCAAATCACCTTTCATAGCGATTATGCGGATATTGTGGATTTTATTGATGAGGTAATGACAAGTTTTGCAACATACCTAAAAAGCCATCCCGATAAAAACCATCATTTAGTGCTAAAACATCACCCACTTGATAGGGCGCACCGCCAGTATGGGGCATTGATTCAAGCGCTTGCCAAAAATTTATCCATTGACGGGCGCGTGCATTATGGCTGTGATATGCACCTGCCAAGCTTAATTCGCCATAGCCTTGGTATGGTGACGATTAACAGTACCACCGGCTTACAGTCGATTTATCACCGCAAACCGACCAAGGTGATGGGGCGGGCGATTTATGATGTGGAAAAGCTCACCGACCAGCAGTCGCTTGATGAATTTTGGCAACATCCCATCGCCCCTGACCACGAGTATTATCTACAGTTTCGCGAGTATCTAATTGAGCAAACCCAGCTAAACGGCTCATTTTATGGGCGCTCACCGTGGTGGGATAAGTATATACAGCAAAAAAATGAGATTGAGATAAAGTAATTTTACAAAATACCGTGCTGTATCAGCGATTAAAAAAAATCTAACCAACCTATATTAGCATTAGGCGATTTGCCAAAAATACGCTAAAATATCCCCATTTTGCCCCAAGTAATTCGCAGTTTTATATTAAACTTAAGTTTTTTATAGTCAATTTTAGTAGGTAATTGTGACCGCCCTTTCCAATATTCGTAACTTTTCAATTATTGCCCATATCGACCATGGTAAATCGACCCTTGCTGACCGCATTATTCAGATGTGTGGCGGGCTTGATGCGCGTGAAATGCAGGCGCAAGTGCTTGATTCGATGGATATCGAACGTGAGCGTGGCATCACTATCAAAGCCCAGTCGGTCACCTTGTATTATGACCATCCAAACGGTGAAACGTATCAATTTAACTTTATTGATACCCCAGGGCATGTGGATTTTTCCTATGAAGTGTCCCGCTCGCTTGCCGCCTGTGAAGGGGCATTACTGGTGGTGGATGCCGCTCAAGGCGTGGAAGCCCAATCGGTCGCCAATTGCTATACAGCAATTGAGCAAGGCTTAGAGGTATTGCCTGTACTGAATAAAATTGACTTGCCACAAGTTGACCCCGAGCGGGTGATTACCGAAATTGAAGATATTATTGGCATTGAAGCAATCGATGCCCCTCGAGTATCTGCTAAGACAGGGGTGGGGGTAGAAGCGTTATTGCAAGCGATTGTAGCGCGAATTCCTGCACCCACAGGCGACCGTGATGCCCCATTACAAGCCTTGATTATCGACTCATGGTTTGATAACTATCTTGGTGTAGTATCATTGGTGCGAGTGCGTCAAGGCACACTTAAAAAAGACGATAAAATTTTTATCAAATCGACCAAAATGACGCACCCTGTGACCTCTATCGGGGTATTTACCCCCAAATCGCTTGAAACCAATATCCTGCAAGCAGGTGAAGTGGGTTTTGTGATTGCTGGGATTAAAGATATTGGTGGTGCCCCTGTCGGTGACACCATGACTCACGCCAAAACCCCCGATGTGGATAGTATTCCGGGGTTTAAGCAAGTTAAACCGCAAGTGTATGCCGGTATGTTCCCTGTCGATTCAAGCGATTTTGAAGCGTTTCGTGAAGCCTTGCAAAAACTACAAGTGAATGATGCGGCGCTATTTTTTGAGCCCGACACGTCCGATGCGTTGGGCTTTGGTTTTCGTTGTGGCTTTTTGGGGATGCTCCACATGGAAATCATCCAAGAACGCCTCGAACGTGAATACGATTTAGACTTAATCACCACCGCCCCCACGGTGATTTATGAAATCAAAAAACGGGGTGGCGAGGTTATCCAAATTGATAACCCGTCAAAACTTCCCGACCCAGGCACCATTGAAGAGTTCCGTGAACCGATTGCCCGCTGTCATATTCTCGTGCCCCAAGACTATCTGGGTAACGTCATGACTTTGTGTATCGAACGCCGAGGTATACAAGTCGATATGAAATTTATGGCAAACCAAGTTCAGCTTACCTTTGACATTCCAATGGGTGAAGTGGTCATGGACTTTTTTGACCGTTTAAAATCGGTGTCTCGTGGTTTTGCCTCACTTGATTATAGTTTTGAGCGGTTTGAAGCAGATAAACTGGTGCGTGTTGACGTCCTTATCAATGGTGAAAAAGTTGATGCCTTAGCCATGATTTGCCACGCGGAACAAGCGCGTTATCGGGGCAATCAATTGGTTGAAAAAATGAAAGAGTTGATACCTCGTCAGATGTTTGATGTGGCAATTCAAGCGGCGATTGGTAGCCAAATTATTGCGCGTAGTACGGTTAAAGCCATGCGTAAAGATGTCTTGGCAAAATGTTATGGTGGTGATGTGTCTCGCAAGAAAAAATTACTATCAAAACAAAAGGAAGGTAAAAAACGCATGAAACAAGTGGGACGTGTTGAAATCCCGCAAGAGGCGTTTTTGGCTGTGTTAAAAGTCGATAATCAGTCGTAAGGGTTTAATAAAAAGGGCATAGTTATGGATTTTGACTTTAATATTATTCTCGTACCTGCGACCTTAATTTTAGGGCTAATTTGGTTACTCGATAAACTTATTTTTAAGCAGAAAAAAACCAACGGCTTAGAAAAATCTTCTGCCCCAGTGCGTTGGGCGTATGACTTTTTCCCAATTTTGGCGGTCGTTTTGGTGGTGCGTTCCTTTATCGTTGAGCCGTTTAATATTCCCTCATCTTCCATGGTGCCCACCCTTTACACGGGCGATTTTATTGCGGTCAATAAATACGCTTATGGGATTCGTCTGCCATTAATTAATACCAAAGTTCTGGACTTGGGAAGTCCGCAACATGGTGATGTCGTGGTATTTCGCTATCCTGAAAACCCCAAAATCTATTATATCAAACGGGTGGTTGGTGTGGGCGGTGATACCGTAAGCTTTAATAATGGCGTGCTCAGTGTCAATGGACAAGCGATTACAACCACGCCTGCCACGTATCAACCTGACCCTAACATGACTGCCCAAATCTATCCTGCGGGCAAAACCGAAATGGGCGAAGAACTCACCCCCCAACAAGCCGAAGCGATGGGCACTAAAGAAGAAACCTTTGCCAAATATATTCAAGAATCACCAAATTCACAGCATACGCATTTGGTACGTTATCTGGGTGATAAACATTGGTTTGAATACGCCGAATTTATGCAAAAAACGTCCCCACAACTGATAGCAACGCAAGGTCATGAGTGGCAAGTTACTGTACCACAAGGGCAATATTTTGTGATGGGGGATAACCGTGACCGCAGTGCTGACAGCCGTTTTTGGGGCTTTGTTCCGGATGCCAATGTGGCAGGCAAGGCGACGTATATCTGGATGCACAAAAAAGGTGGGCTTGCGATGCCGTCCTTTGAGCGTAATGGTCAAATCCATTAAATTGAGTTGACGATAAATTTTATTTAAGCTATTTTAAGTGTATGTAAAGTTTAATTTTACAGAGTTTTAAGTCATTTTTATCTTCAATCATTTGTCCCTATGGAGTGAGGCATGAATTTGCCAAGTCAGCAGCGTGGTGCAAGTGTCACCAGTATTGTGGTAATAATTGTGTTGGTGGTGTTGGTTGCCAAAATAGGACTGGGCATCATACCTGCCCAAATCGGACATTATCAGCTTAAAAAATCTTTGGCATTTGAACTTAAAAAATCCAATGATAATAAAGAAACGGAAAAAGAATTCTTGAGCAATGTCAATTCTCAATGGCATATCAATGGCGTGCAAAAAAAAGCCGAAGATGTGGTGCAAGTCGTTGATAATACCCCAGGGGCGATGAGCGTTAAGCTCAACTATGCTGAAACCAACAATTTTTTTGGTAATGTCGATATTGTCAACCGTTTTGAAGATACGATCAGCGCTGACGATGCCAGAGTTGCCAAAGAGTGACTGCGATAGATTTTGCTAAATTCAGTGATACAAAAAGAGCGCGAATGATACAACACCCGATTATTCCACAGTTTGAACTAAAGAAACTACCGCCGCAGGTACGCCAACTGACGGCGTTGTTTTATCAGATGGGCTATCAATTTAACAATATTAATTTACCCATTCTTGCATTGATCCATCGCTCATACGACAGCGAGCACAACTATGAACGTTTGGAGTTTTTGGGCGATGCATTACTCGGGGTGATCATTGCCGAGGCGTTATTTTTACGCCATCCCACCTTGAATGAAGGCAAACTTACCCGTATGCGCGCTAGCCTGGTACGCGAAGAAACCTTAGTGATTATCGCTAAACAGTTGAAACTTTCTGATTACTTGATTTTGGGGGTGGGCGAGCGTAAAGGCGGTGGTCGTCAGCGAGCTTCTATTTTAGCAGACACGGTTGAAGCCTTGATTGGGGCGATTTATTTAGATAGCGGCAGTTTTGATACGGTTAAAGCCTGTGTGCTCACTTGGTTTAGTGCGTTATTTGATAAAGTCGATGAACAAAAAGTGTTAAAAGATGGCAAAAGTCGTCTGCAAGAATTGCTCCAAGCTCACCAAATCGCTTTACCCCGTTATGAGTTGGTCGATACATTAGGCAATGCTCCCAATCAAACCTTTATTGTGGAGTGTTACGTGGATATGAGCCAAGACACGCAGCTCACCCAGCTTAAAACCAGCGCAAAAGGCGAGAGTCGACGCATCGCAGAACAACGCTGTGCCGAATTGATGCTACTTGAGCTTAACCAAGTGTTACCACCACTTAAATAATAGTTATCAGTAACGTTTATCAACCAATTTCCCCTTTAACTTTAGCCAAGCTCTCGCTAAAATTGACTTTATTCTATTATAAGACTGTAAACCTGTATGAATGATACCAACGCTAGCTCTAGCCAAAATGACGATGTCATTAGCCAGTTTTTTAATCCCACGCAAACACCCATCCAGCGAACAACCGATTTTCGCACAGGCTATGTGGCGATTGTCGGTCGTCCTAATGTCGGCAAATCCACCTTAATGAACCACATTTTGGGTCAAAAACTCTCGATTACCTCCCGTAAACCGCAGACCACTCGCCATCGTATCATGGGAATTTATACCGATGAACACATGCAGGCAATCTTTGTGGATACCCCAGGGATTCATAGCAAAGAAGTGCGAGCCATCAATGAGCGCATGAATAAAGCAGCGACGTCTGCATTGGTCGATGTCGATGCGGTATTATTTGTGGTCGATGGGTTAAAGTGGGTTAGCGATGATGAACTGGTATTTGCCAAGTTACAAAACCTCAATGTGCCTGTGATTGCGGTGGTGAACAAAACTGACACCGTCAAAGACCAAGCTGAAATATTTGCGTTATTACAAAAACTACATGATACCCAAGTGTTTAGCGAGATTGTGCCGGTTTCGGCATTGCGCGGGCATAACTTACAAGAATTGCTCAATGTGATCGCCAAATATCTGCCCGTTGCCGAGCCAATCTATGATGCCGAGCAAGTCACCGACCGCTCTGAGCGTTTCTTGGCAAGTGAAATGATTCGAGAAAAAGTCATGCGGTCTTCAGGCGATGAGATACCCTATGATTTGACCGTACAAATTGATACCTTCAAAGATGAACCTGCCCACCAAGATCCCAAAACTGGTAAATGGCGAAAGGCAGTGACTTTTATTGATGCCACCATTTTTGTGGAACGGCAAGGACAAAAAGCCATTATCATCGGCGATAGAGGCGAAAAAATCAAACAAATCGGCATGGAAGCTCGCCAAGATATGGAAGCCATGTTTGGCAAAAAAGTCATGCTAACATTGTGGGTGAAGGTCAAAAAAGGCTGGTCAGATGATGAACGAGCGTTGACCAGTTTAGGGTATTAAGCAATTATTTGACAATAGTACTTTTATGCGAAACCAACCGCTAACAGGCTTTGTACTGCACCAAAAACCCTATGGTGAAAACCGTAGTTTGGTTTATTTGTTTACCCAAGAATTGGGCGTGGTACATGGCATTGGCAAAAAAAATTTACCGCTGTTTTTATCTATTGAACTTATCGCCACCGGCAAACAAAGTCTAAAAACTTTTAGCCAAAGTCAAATCAGCCATTTTAACCAGCCTTTGACAGGGCAAGGTTTATTTGCAGGCATGTACCTCAATGAAGTTTTACTCAAATTATTGCCTGTTGAAGAGCCGATGGCGGATTTATGGCAAGCGTATCAAACGAGTATCGCAACAATCGCCCAACTATTTCAAGACACGACACCGTCTGTTAATGATTTAACTTTGCTAAAATGGCAGTTACGCCAATTTGAAACCTTGCTATTTGAGCAATTGGGCTACGGCTTGGATTTTTTGGTGGATGGGTTAGGCAATCAAATACAAAGTGAACAAACCTACCGCTATCAACTGCAACAAGGTTTTGTGCCTATATTGAATTCGGACAAAGCCACGATTAGCCTCACAGGTAAAGAGCTTATCCAATGGCAGCAATGTTTACAACAAATGCAAATGTTTAACAAACTGTTAGCCGAATATCCACAGACAACCCAAACGCTACTGAATCATATCGGTAGCGTCTATCGCATGATTTTGGATAATTTACTTAATTACCAGACGCTACAAAGCCGAGTACTTTGGCGGCAATTATCGCAAAACCAATAATTACAAAGTTTTAGAAAGGACTAACAATGACCAAAACTCCGCTATTAGGCGTGAACATCGACCATATCGCTACCCTACGACAAGCCCGAGGTGTCAATTATCCTGATCCTGTCGAAGGCGCATTGATTTGTGAACAAGCAGGGGCGGATGGGATTACATTGCATTTACGCGAAGACCGTCGTCATATCCAAGATAACGATGTCTATCGGCTAAAATCGATGATGAAAACCCGCATGAATTTAGAAATGGCAGTCACCGATGAGATGCTGGCGATTGCTTGCGATGTCAAACCCGAGTGGGTGTGCTTCGTACCCGAAAAACGCCAAGAACTCACCACTGAAGGCGGGCTAGATGTCATCACCCATGCCGAAAAAATTCGTCAAGCCATTCAACAGTTGCACCAAGTGGGGACAAAAGTTTCACTATTTATTGACCCAAATTTTGAACAAATCGACAAAAGCATTGAGCTTGGAACAGATGCTATTGAGATTCATACAGGGGCATATGCTGAGTACTGGCTTGCCAATGATAAACAAGCTATCGAGCAGGAATTAACGCGCATCCAACAAGGCGTTCGCCATGCCCACGCAAAAAATCCCAAGTTGCTGGTCAATGCAGGGCATGGATTAACCAGAGACAATGTTGCATCTATCGCTAATATCGAGGGGATTTATGAATTAAATATCGGACATGCCATCATTGCTGATAGCCTATTTATGGGGTTACAAGCAGCAGTACAAGCGATGAAAGCGGCGTTTATAGCCAAATAAAGCTAAGCACATTCTGCAGACGTTTCGCTATTTGGCTTAGTTTTAACCATGCCTGTCATACTAAAGCTGACTTGGAATGTGTTTAACGTATCTGCATTAAACGGGCAATAGCTAATATGACCCGCATACCCAATCGGATTACCCGTAATGGGCTTAATTTTAATATAGTTTTTGTTTAATGCGATCCCTGTCATTAACTTACCAAAATGTAACCCCAAATTTTGAATTTCAACCAATCTATCCACGCGATTATCAAATAGGTGATTATCATCCATATCAATAAAAGTTAACAAATGCTCTCCATTGTTTGATTGGCATTGGTTATTACTGTCCGCCACACAGAGCGTTACAGGCGTATGGTAGATAAGCGCTGTTTGTTTACCATTGACTAAAAAGCCGCGTAACTCATTATTAATGCGTTGGGCTTCAAGTTTTCGAAATTGTGGTAAAAAAGCGAAACTCGCTAAAGCAAGTAAAATACCTATCAGCGTCATAATTACCATAAATTCGATAAGGGTATAACCTTTGATTTCATTAACTTGTGCGCGCATTTTTTACTTATCCTTAAGTATAACGTTAATAGTTTAATATTATAGCTGCTTTTACGTTACATCTATATTAAAAAATTTAAAATAAGTTGAGTTAATTTTTTTAATTTAAGAAATAATGAAGTAAGAATATGAACAAATAGAATATAAATGCGATATATTTATGTTAAAACTTTGTTTTTTAGCTGTTGAATAGCATAAAAAGTAAAACTAAGTAAAAAAACAACCTTCAGAGTAATATTATCGAATCAAACTAAGTCCAAATAACAGAAAATTGGCTAAAATTTAATCAATAAATAGTATTTTAATTATCTATTACAGAAATTATTAATTATTTGTTACAAAGATTTTTACTTAATCCACCTAAAATGATAAAAATTTAACCAATTTTTTGATAATAATAAATAATTGTTTAATAAAATTATGAACGAATGTGATATTCATGTAATATTGTGTTGCAAATTAAAAAAAGTAGTTGTCAACCGATTTGTTAACCGTTAAGCTATACGACATGATATAGCAATACACTCATGCTACTTATTGTATTGACAAGTTAATTAAAAAAATTAACAAGTGAATCGTTTAAATAGTATTATGGGCTTTTAAATTAACAATAGGCTAAATTGCAAACCTAACTATTTGGAGGAATTCCATGAAGCTAAATAAAATCGCTCTTGCTGTCGTTGCAGCAGCTACTATGCCAGTGGTTGCAAATGCTGGTGTTACTGTTACCCCGTTAATTTTAGGTTATCATGCTGGTAACAGTATTAGTGATACCGCTGATAAACAACGTGATATTTTTAAAACCGGTAAAAATCTTTATGTTAATAAAGATGGTAATTATATTAAAGACTCAAATGGTGCTTTAGCGGGTAATGGTTATACAAATAATGGTGGCGTTGCTTTAGAAGACGGCCTCTATACAGGTGCAGGTATTGGTATTGAATTAACGCCAACAATTGCTCTTGAATTAGAGTATGGTGAAACCAATGTTAATGCTGAAGCAAGCGATAAATCTGCTAAAGCGGGTGTGAATCGTTTTGATGGTAAAGAAAAAATGTATTCTGGTAACTTTACTATCGGTACAGAGACCTTCACAGGCTATACTAATAGCCCATTTAAGCCATATATCTTAATTGGTGCTGGTCAATCAGATATTACAATTAAAAATCAAGAAAAATATAACTTAAACTCTATACCACAAAACGGTATTAAGACCTCATTACCAGTTGGTACTGATAGTAATGGAAACTTAACGGTTGGGGGTTCAAGAGTAGCAGTTAAGTCAGGCAGCGAAGTTGCATCAAGTAGAGATACAATCGGTAATTTAGGTCTAGGTGCTTACTACCGTATTAACGATGCTTTAAGCCTACGTGGTGAAGCACGAGCAGTGCATAACTTTGATAATAACTGGTGGGAAGGCATGGCGTTAGCCGGTCTTAACGTTGTACTGGGTGATCACTTAGCCCCAGCGGTAGCGGTACCTGATGTAGCGCCAGTCGTTCCAGAACAACCTGTTGTTGTGGATGGTGATGATGATAACGATGGTGTACGTAATAGCATTGATCAGTGTCCTAACACCCCAGCCAATGCGGTGGTAGATGCGAATGGTTGTCCTCGTGATGTAGGTCTTGAAGATCAATTACGTATGGAATTGCGTGTATTCTTTGACAATGACAAATCAGTCATTAAAGATCAATATAGACAAGAAATCCAAAAAGTTGCAGAAAAAATGAATGAATATCCAAATGCAACTGCATCTATCGAAGGTCACGCATCACGTATCAATAGCCGTAGTAGTGCTAAATACAACCAACGTCTATCAGAAGCTCGTGCGAATGCTGTGAAATCAATGTTGGTTAACCAATTTGGTATCGCGCCAACTCGTGTTAGCACAGTAGGTTACGGTTTTGATCGCCCTATCGCGGACAACAATACCGCTGAAGGTCGTGCAATGAACCGTCGTGTCTATGCAATCATTACTGGTAGCAAAAATTCAACTACCACTCAAACCAAAGACATGAACGTCCAACAATAATATTTAAATTAGAGCAAAAAAGTCACCTTCGGGTGGCTTTTTTATTCACTTTATTTTAGTAGGTAAAATAAAAAATAGACTATAAAAATTAGTCTATTTATTACAATAAGTTAGCGAATATAGTTACTTTTCATTAATTAATTTAAGATTGGATACAAAGCTACATTGTTTTATCCGTGCAGCTTGAACAATTGCATCCCGCTCACCTAATGCTATTGCTAAATTATTACGATTGCCGCCATTGACACTACCTAGACCCACATTAACTGTCGGGTAGACACCGCCACGCCCTACACCGATGCCAATGCCAATCCCAGACATTGAAAAACCCGTATGTTGACTTGCACTTGCACTAATGTATTGAGCGACTCTATTATATTCGATATTTAATTGGGTACAGTCATACTGTTGATAAGTATTCGGCGACGTATATTGTGGCGTGGGTAGGGTAGCACATCCACCGAGCGATAATAGAGCTATACTTAATAAGAGGAATTTTTTCATGCCTTATCCTTGGGTAAAATGTTTCAGTAATAGCAACTTTTAGAATAAATTCATTGGCTTAACAAAGGCAAGAATGATAATCCCAACATAGGCGACTAATGCAATCAGCATACCGATTTTGGCTTGGTTAAGGGCGGTGGTAGGTCGTATTGCTTTTATGGTAGCTGAGATTGCCACCACTAATAAAATCAGTTTGGCAATTAACCAATGTGGTAGCGCATTAGCCTGAATCAATGGCATGGCCGTTAAAATCCCTGTCAATATCACCAATGCATACATAATGTGACTAGCAATTTTAACTGGCTTTGGAAAAAAAGGTGGATGTTTGGCGGTAAAGACCATTATAGCTTGGTATAAAAATAAGGCAATTAATAGCATTGCCATCATCATGTGACCGTGTTTCATATTAAATTACCTTAGAGTTAAACCTTATTTTGTCCTGCACACTTCGGACTTTCGGGAGTTTGACCTTGCCATTCGCTAGGTGTATACGCATGAATGGAAAAGGCGTGGACTGTACCGCCACCTTGGGCTAGCAAGTCATTAATTAACCCGTAGATGAGTTGGTGACGTTGTACTAATCGTTTGGATTCAAATGCATCGCTCACGATACTTAACTTAAAATGACTTTCTTTGCCATCAAAATAGCCTGCATGATTTTTAGATTCGTTTTCTAGATGATAAACAGTAGGCGTTAATTGCTGTAAACGTTGTGTTATTTCGTCGGCAAGAGGGGTGGAAGTAAGGGTTAACATAGTACACCTAATTTTTTGAAATTTTGACAATAAAAATACCCAAAAGTTTTGCTTTTGGGTATTTTAACATGATTTAGTCACTTATTTAGCGATATTTACTTTGTTGATATAATGGCAAAACCTTTGGTAGTAACGCTTGGATATTAGCAATACGGGTACTACTAACTGGGTGCGTACTTAAAAATTGTGGTGGTTCGCCTCGACCTTCGGCGTTTTGCATTTTTTTCCATAAGGTAATTGCGGCATTTGGATTATAACCCGCACGAGCCATAAGTTCTAAGCCCATTAAATCCGCTTCTGTTTCTTGAGTACGGCTGTTTGGTAACGTTAGACCCAAATCACCTGCCACACCTGCAATTTGCGCTTGCCCAGATGACAGACCTAATACACTGGCAGCTAAATCAATTCCGGTTTGGGTGGCAACTTGTCGAGAGAGGCGCTCACGGGTATGTTCACGTAGCGCATGGGACATTTCATGCCCCATTACCGCCGCGATCTCATCATTGGTCAAATTTAAACGGTCAATAATACCTGAATAAAAGACAATCTTACCCCCTGGTAAAACATGGGCATTTAGTTCATTGGTCTTAATCACATGCACTTCCCAAGGCCACTGTTGGGCATCGGGACGGTAAGCAGGTGTTTGCGCAATCAAACGATTGGCAATGCCTTTTAATCGGTTTAATTGGTCTTGATTAACGTCTAAAACACCTTGGGCACGAGCTTGTTGTAATTCTTGCTGATAGCTTTGATTTGATAATTGCATCACTTGTTGCTCTGACACTACCAAAAGCTGGCTACGATTGACGCCAATAGCACCGGTGTTCGTTGTACTAGAACAAGCGGACAAACCAGTCGCCATAAGCGTAGAACATAAAACTGTCGTAACAATTTTTTGATTAATCTTAGTAAGCATTAATTATTCTCCAAAATTTGATCATATGTATTTAGGTCTAATTATACGTATTTGCTTATCTTATTTTGCTATATTTTGCAAACGGATTGCTATCATTGCGTAACTTTACGCTTAAAAAATCTTAAAAATTTCGTCCACATATTTAGATGGCTTTTAACATTTACTCAAATTTATTTAGATGTAACTATTTGATTAATAGGGTAATTATTTATAATCTATTTTATTTTAAAAATTTTTTAAAAAAGTGCTTGACGTGTATATAAAAATCCTTATAATACGCACCACAACGAAGCAATAAAAACTAAGAAACACTTAGTTTTTGAAATTAAAAATATTGCAACGTTTACCTCTTAATGCGGGAATAGCTCAGTTGGTAGAGCACGACCTTGCCAAGGTCGGGGTCGCGAGTTCGAATCTCGTTTCCCGCTCCAAATATCGGTTTTAGTAATTACCTTTAATTACCAAGCCACAAATTGAACCCTTGAAACTAAAGCTTTCAGGGGTTTTTTGTTACTTGTCATTACCCTGAATTACCCCTATTATTACCCTAAAGCACCACAAAAAAGGTGTTATTTTTGGTGTTACTGATTTTAAGGGGGATTTTTATGGCAGAAAGAAAAAACTATAAGCTTAGTGATAGGTTAATCAAGTCACTGTGTAGCGAAACCCCAGCTAAAGCCACTCGTCATGGGGATGGTGATAGTCTTTATCTTATCCATATGCCTAATGATGGAATTTACTGGGTTTTCAAATATCGCTTTCAAACCGCTAAAGATATTCGTAAAAAGGATAAAGATTATCGCATTGGTATCTATAAATCCACTAGTACCCCTTTTTCTCAAACTTTTAAACCTGAAATGAGTATTAAAGAAGCTCGACAGGAAAGAGACCGTTTGAAATCATTGGTGAAACAAGGCATTGATCCTAGCGAGCAAAAGAAAGAGAATAAACTTAGTTTTAATGAAGGTGATAGATTTATCACGATTGCAGAAAAATACATCGAGAGCCGAAGTAAAACCACGCCGAAAAACATTGGAAAACTTAAAAATTTTCTCAATAACCATATCGCCCCAATCATTGGTGATTATCCAATTCAATCCATTACTGTCCAAGACATAAATCTCACTCTACAAGCCATTGAGAAAAAAGCTATTGACCAAGGTAAAGCGTCAAGTAGCACCGCTCATGATTGTGGTGGCTTTTTGAAAAGTGTATTTGACTATGCAATCAATAAGTTAAACTTTAATATAACTAATGTGGCACAAGGACGGACATCCGCACTGGAAAAGCATAAACCAAAAAGAATGCCCGTCATTGAGCAACAATATTTTCCTGAGTTATTGAATAGAATAGATAATTATTGTATTGATCATCCGAATGCAGATGTACAAACAATGGCTGGCTTGAAGCTTATAGCTCTTTGTTTTGTCCGTACTAAAGAACTACGCCATTTTGAATGGTCAGAAATTGATTATATTCACCATGTATGGCGAATCCCCGCTCATAAAATGAAAATGGGACGTGAACATATTATTCCGCTCTCTCCACAAGCAATGGATATTATCGAAAGTTTGAAGCCTATTACTGGGCATTTGGACTATGTTTTCTATAACTTTAGCCGTAAAAAAGTTTTCAGTGAGGCTTGGCTCAATCAAGCTCTAAATCTAATGGGCTATGATGGTAAAAATTCCGCAAATATGACAGGTCACGGCTTTCGACAACTCGCCAGTACAGGTTTGAACGAGCTACGTTTTGACAGTGATATGATTGAATTACAACTTGCTCACCTTGACGAGACTAGTGTGAAACGTAGATATGACACATCAAGTATGCTTGCGGAACGACAACTAATGATGAATGAGTGGGCAAATTATCTCGATGAGTTGCGTCAAGGAAAAACAAAATCTTTTGATTTAATGACACCAGATGAGCTAATAAAAGTAAAGGCAGAACGAACTGAGGCAAGTCTTATTGTGAGACTAAGACAATTAAAATCAGAAAGCTTACTTGAAGATTTATTAGCTAAACTATAGCGCAGTAGTTAAATTTTATTTTCGTATCTATTGAAAGCAAAAATTGCAGCACCTTTTACAATTGCTGTCATCGGGTCAACACCAGTATCAATATTAGGCGTAATTTGCTCTCGTAACATACGGCGTAGAGTTTGTTGCAAGGTCGTGCCACCTACTAGAATGAGACAATCTAAATCTTTGCCTGATAAATTATTGCGAATCAGAACATTTTTAACAATATCGATAGTTCTTTGAAAGATATGTTGTACAACTTCTTCATATTGGGCTAATGTTATATGGATATCTGCCTCAATTTCTTCACCCTCATCATCTTCACCTAAATCTTCTAAAAATTCTTTCCATTCAGATTTTGAAGATAAAGCAATTTTAGCTCGTTCTGCATAACCTTTTACTGCCTCTTGTAATAACTTTTTTTGGTAATTATCATTAATGATTTCATTAATGCTGCATTGTTTTGAAATTTGTGGAATTAATAAATGGTCTACAATGGCTATATCTAAATCTTTACCACCTAGGTGATTATCACCTTCAGTATCAACAACTTTCATGATACCTTCTTCAACATGCATTAAAGCTGCGTCAAAAGTACCACCACCGAAGTCAAACATCAGCCAGTATCCAGATTCTTGGCTAGCTTTAATACCATATGCTATGGAAGCGGCAATTGGTTCCTGTAGTAGTTCGCAATAGCTAAATCCTGCAAGCCTTGCAGCACGTTGGGTAGCATCTAATTGATTTTGCTTAAACGTTGCAGGTACAGTAATAACCGATGAGTTTATATCTTCGTCTCGAACATAGCTTTTAAGTTTTTTTAATATTTCTGCAGTGAGTTGTTCAGATGTATAGTCCATATTCATATTGCTAGAATGGTAAATATGGTCTGTCCCAATAGTGGTCTGAAAGTTTTGAAAACCGTTTATTAATAACTGGTTGCCATTTTTAGCTTCTTTCTCAATAAATTGTCTAGCATTTAAACCAACGAATATACTCTTTTTTTTATTAAATGCTACACAACATGGTGTCATGTCCATTTGGTTATCATCAGACTTAATTATTAAAGCCTTACCATCTTTTACAATAGCAATAGCGGCTTGGGTTAAACCTAAATAAATACCACAATCGATATTTTTTAGGTTAGTATGATCAAGTTCACATTTACCCCCCAAAATTTTATTGACTATCTTAAAAATTTTATCGAGGTTGTCTCTTGTTAAAGCTCCACGATTTCTTGAGGATACAAGTTGTTTATTATTCGTCATTTAATTTGTGAAATTTATAACTGAGTTGAGATCCGAAAATTAAGTGTTTGAAGTGCGTAGAATCAGAATGGGATATCATCTGATAAGTTGAAAGAGTTTCTATTTTCTTTTTCGTCAAGTAATTGCTCTAATCGATCAATTTCATCAATGAGCTGTTCTTTGATGTTGTCAAAATATCGATTCCAATCGTTAATTTTGCTAATCGTTTGATAGGCTTCGCTATCTTTCATTTCAAAGATTTCAGCTTCTAGTTGTGCAATTTTGAATTTAAGCTGAGTAATAATTGCCTGTAATTGAGATTTTTCACTAACCGTTTCAGAGCGTGGTCGGAAGATGCCTTGTTCAAGTTCAGCTAAAATTTTAGTAACGGTTTGAATGTCATTTTTCTCATACGCCTCGTTAAGTTGAATAAAAAGCTGTTCGGCGATTTCTTTCATGTCTTCACTGACACGGTCTGGATGGCAAATTTGACTGGCTTTACGATAGGCTTTTTTTAGGTCTTTGCGTTGTTGTGCGTCTAGTTCAAAAATGGTTTTGGCATTTTCAATTTCAATTTGTTCGTGATATTCAGCTTCGTCTTGGACAGCTTCAGCATAGGCTTCTGGGTCATTTTCGCACGACAATTTACGTAAATGTAAGAGTCTACTAATATATGAGCCTAATTCTTTAGTATGTCTATAATTAAATTCACTTAGTAATTTTTCGAGCTCAATTTTCTCATTATCGTAAGCGTTTAACTGATGCTCAAGTTGTCGAATCTCAAGTTTTAGAGCCACTAAGTCAATATCATTGTAAATAACAATGGCTTGGTGGTTTTTGATAAAATCATCTATTAACCCAATAGCGGTGCTAAATTGATGCAATTGTAACGCATGAGTTATTTGGTTGATGTCGTGTTGAAAGCTAAAGACTTGAAGTTTTGCGGCTTCTCGCTCGATGTCATCTAGGTCTTCGAGTATGACGTAGTTTTTGAGTATTTCTAGGCGTTTGATGATTTTATTAAGTGGTAAGTTGGGGAGGTGGTCTTGATGGTCAAAGTAGCTGTTACGGATTTTTTTAAATTGGTTGATAAAGGACTGGGCAAGGACACTGTCACCTCTGGTGATAATGATGTTTTCGTGGTTACGTTCGGCTTTTTTGCTCCAGTTGTATGAGCCGTTGATGACGGTGTATTCGTCGATGACACAAAATTTGTTGTGCATTAGGTCGTCTTTGCCGTCGCCGATAAAGTAAGCGACTGAGTTGCCGATGTTAAGTTGGCTATAGTCGATAGGGCTTTGTTGGTTGATAGGGTCGTTGCTGATGAGTAGTTGGACGGTGATGCCTTGTGTGGCTTTGGTAAGTAGTACTTCAAATAGGCGTGGGTTGGTGAACCATGCAACGGCAATGTAGATGGATTTGTTGGCTTGGGCGAGTTCTCGTTCTAGGCGTGTGGCGATGTTGTCAAATAGGGCTTCGGTTTGCATTTTAGGGTCTTAAAACTGAATATTGCAGTTTGGGAGTTGTTGTCTTAACCAGTCAATATTGAGTTGAAGGATTGGATTTTGGCACAAAGTAAGCTTAGTTAAGTTGGTTAAGTTGGCTAATGCAGAAATATCGCTGATTTGATTACCTCTTAAATCAAGACTAGTCAAGTTAGTTAAGTTTGCTAATGCGGAAATATCGCTGATTTGAGTATCCCATAAATAAAGCTCAGTTAAGTTGGTTAAGTTTGATAGTGCAGAAAAATCATCAATTGGATTTATAGATAAAATAAGCTTAGTTAAATCGGTTAAGTTTGACAGTGCGGAAATATCGCTGATTTGATTACTATATAAATAAAGCCTAGTTAACTTAGTTAAGTTTGACAATATAGAAATATCGCTGATTTGATTTTCAGTTAAACTAAGCGTAGTTAAATTTGTTAAGTTTGACAGTGTAGAAAAATTATCAAAAAGATTTGCACCTAAATTAAGCTCAGTTAAGTCAGTTAAGTTTGAAAGTGTGGAAATATCACTGACTTCATTAGAATATAAATCAAGCTTAATTAAATTGGTCAAGTTTGCCAATGAGGAAATATCGCTGATTTCATTAAAAGATAAACTAAGCTCAGTCAAGCTAGTTAAGCTTGACAGTGCAGAAAAATCATCAATTGGATTTGAATTTAAATTAAGTTCGGTTAATCCAGTTAAGTTTGACAATATAGAAATATCACTGATTTGATTTTTCCGTAAATTAAGCTTAGTTAAGTTGGTTAAGTGTGCTAATGCGGAAATATCGCTGATTCTATTATCCTCTAACAAAAGCACAGCAAGTTGCAAAATTTGTCGAATATAGTTCTTCATTAAATTTTTATCAAACCAATCAAAATAGATATCATCTAATTCCAGTCCTTTGAATAAAAGTAATGTTCGCCATTCATTATCAAGTGATAACCACCACTGCCAATGCTTTTCAAAATCATCAACTTCCGCCAATAACTTATTGGTAATCTTTAAACTTTTACTCGAATTTTTTAACGCTACCCCAGTCCCTGTTGTGGTGGTGAGTTGGTTTTTATTTTGGGTCATCATTTACTCCAACATCAATAATAATCATTCTCTTCGCAAAGTAAAATTTTAAATCATCTATATTGTTTTCTTCAAAAAATTGAGAATCAAAACTCTCATCTATTTTATTGCCATCATTCTGCATTTGTGAGATTTTGAGTCTCATTTGATTCGTATTTTCTATTAAAAGTTTTTCACCTAGAATATCAATTGTCTTAGAACCATTACTGACACAATTATTTAATTTACACGATAATTCACATATTAAACATTTTAAAGGTATAGATGATTTCACTTGATGAATAGATTTAAAATTCCTTTTCATTCTTCTTGATAATTGGGTATGTATAGTATTTGCTGGTACGATACTAACGCCCAAATTTTTCTGTTTTGCTAACTTTATTATTTTCAAAGGTTTTAAGTTGTTTAAATTCAATTTAGATTGAAATAGAAAAGTCTGTTTTAAAAAATTATTTCTACAACCACAATGCAGATGGTTGTTAGTGTCTTTCTTATTAAGTTTAGCATTGTTATAGAGAGCATATACTGCTAAAGCATTATTTCGTTTTGAAAACTTTATTAGATTTTGGGTTTGTGTTTTTGCCTTACTAACTTTGGCAAATTCACTATACTCTTCTTTTTCGTTTATTCTCTTTGCTTGTACAGCAAATGAAATCCACTTACCATATCGACTACTTCCTATAACCCAAAACCAGTCAGCTCCAGATTTTTTTTCGAACCTTTGATTATGCGGAATAATATCAATATCATTTCTTTTAAGCTTTTTAAGGTAAAGTAGAATTAAATCTGAAATTGTGTTTTCACCAAGATTCGCATTTAGCATCCAAGCGTCATAAATACTATCCCAAATTGAAATACTAATTTTGTCAAACTCTTTTTCTAAACTGTGCATCTAACTGACTCATTCCAAAAATAATTCATTAAACTAATATCCATTTTAACAAGAACAATTGCTCATTCGAACTTTTACGATGCAATGCATTCTCAAGGCTACTAATCAACGCATCCCTTTGTGCCGATATCTCATCTTCCACATCAAAAATCCTCTGACGCATTTTACGCTGCTCTCTTTCGGCTTGTTTGACGGCTTCTTGTTTTTCTCTTTGCTCTTCAATGGTGTTGGCTTGGCGAGCTTCACGTTGCAAGCTTTTTACCTTTACTTTGATATCCTCAAGTGCCAGTTCGACGGCTTTCAGTTTATCTTCAGCCCATTGGTCAATCTTATCTTGTTCCTTTTGGAAGAAGATTTGATTGGCTTCTAAGGCTTGACTGAGCGTAGATTGTCGTTGTAACTCAATGGTCGGCATGAATTTATCCATAAAAATAGCTTGATTCATATCAATCGGAACATTCATCACTCGAGCTTCTAATCGCATGAGACGTTGACATACTTCGGGAGCAAGCACCTCGCCTGTATCAGTCATGGCAGTAATAATCAAATGCTCTTCGATATCAAACGATTGCAAAGTCAATACGTTTACAGCAAGCCAGCCTGATTGTCCGATGAGATTATCAAGACTTGAAACTTTTTGTGGATAATGGCTGTAGTCAAATTCAATCGTGACGTTGGGTGTCGTTAAATGCTTGGCTTGGTCAAGCACATACTCACCAAGCGGATGCGTTAGACGGTAGATATAGGTCTGTTCTGGTATACTATCGCCTTTACGAATCAGTTGATAGCGACCTGTTTTGATATCGAGTATAGGGGAAGTATGCAGTACAAAGCTTAATTCGTTTTTAGCAAAAGTAGCAAAGGGGGCAAGCATCGCTCGGGTAATTATCCAAAAGAATTGACTAATACGGTCAAGCTGCTCTTCGGCTCGTTGTTTTTGTATTTTGAGCAAATCATGAATATCGGCATCAAAGTGTTTGAGCAGTAGCTCACGAGTTTCTTGCATCTTTTGGTTAATTTGATTTTGTAAGTCTTCCCGAAGTTTAGCGAAACTGGCTTCAATTTCTTCGAGCGTACGACATTGGTCATAGATTTGGGCAATACGTTGCTCAAAATCAATGCCACTTTCTATCGTCCCTAAGATTTCGTTAGATGCCCCAAATACCCCGTCAAACAAAGCAAATTTTTCGGTCAGTAATTCTAAAACCCGTTGGTCAGCAGCATTACGTTCATTTAAGAAATTGACCACGACGACATCAAATGCTTGTCCATAGCGGTGACAGCGACCAATTCGTTGTTCAACTCGTTGTGGATTCCAAGGTAAATCATAGTTAATCACCAGTGAGCAAAACTGTAAGTTTACCCCCTCGGCAGCCGCTTCAGTGGCAATCAATATTTCTGCTTCATTTTTGAAAGCATCAATCAAAGCAGTACGTCTATCAATGGCTGGCGAGCCAGTTACTTTATCACTACCAATATGCTTGGCAAGCCATTTTTGATAAATACCTGTGTTGACAGGACTGCTATTAGTACCATTAAAGGCAATGACCTTACCGCCAAAACCATTCGCTTGTAAAAATTCCATTAGGTAGTCTTGGGTACGCCGTGATTCGGTAAAGATAACCGCTTTTCGGCTTGCACCCATCTCAAACATCCGAGCAAAGCCTAGCTCAATGGCAGTGAGCAAAGCAAAGGATTTTTCGTCCTCAACGATTTGGCGGGCAAGCTCTAAGTAGGTATCAATTTCAGCAATTTCTGCTGTCAGTAAATCCATATCGACAGGCGTTGATTCGCCTTCTTCAATCTCGATTTCTTCAAGTAGTTCTTCGTCTAGGTCATCTTCGGTAATAAAGTTGCTCAGCCAGTCTTCATCAAGGGTTTGCTCATCGACCATTGCTTGCAGGCGTTTGCGAATCGATTCTAATGTGGCTATCACGGCGGGCGTGGAGGATGCTAATAGTTTACGCAAAATAATAGCAATTAGATGTCGTTGCTGTTGTGGAAAAGCATAGCTAAAATCACGTTGCAGATAGGCACTAATTAACTCATATAGGTGTTGCTCTTTATCACTGGGTGTGAATGGTACAGTCAACGCATGACGGTTGGTATAGGGTACATATTCCAGCACATCTTTACGAAGGGTACGTTGCATAAATTCATTCAGACGACGTTTGAGCGATTCATTGTTGTTATGTTGGATAAATTGCTGACGGAAAGTCTTATCATCGCCGAATAAGTGCTCGTCGATGACGGTGCTGAGTCCATACAGCTCCATTAGTGAGTTTTGGAGTGGTGTGGCGGTGAGTAAGAGTTTTTTGCGACCAATCAGGGATTTTTTAAGGCTGTTACCGATTTTATTACTGGCACGATGGGCATTTCGCAATCGATGAGCTTCGTCAATCACGACCAAATCCCATGCGATTTTGCCAATTTCATGCTCCATTCGCATAGCAAAATTGTAGGATACAATCGAGATTTTCTTGTTATCAAAGGGATTATAGATACCCGCTTGGCGGAGTTTTTTCCAAGTGATGAAATCTAGCACTTGGACAGGCAAGTTAAATTTATCTTGGAGTTCTTGCCCCCATTGTTTACGCAGAGCAGCAGGTGCAATGATGAGCAAATTACGCCGAGATTCTGCCCAGTATTGACAGAGTACCAACGCCGCTTCGATGGTTTTACCAAGACCCACTTCATCAGCAAGTATCACGCCTCGGCTTAATGGATTGTTGAGCGCGAAGAGTGCCGCTTCGATTTGGTGCGGATTGACGTCAACTTGGGCATCAAATAGCGATTGAGATAGTCTGTCATTGTCTGATGCGGTGCGTTTTTTGGTTATTTCCCAGGCGAGATATTTAAGCTGGTGTGGGGTAATATTCTTCATGCCAAAATCCGATTGAACATATCATCCAAATACTGCTTATTATCAAGCATAAACAGCACATTTCGCTCTTTTAGCTTATCAGCACTCACAGATTTGTCCAACATCTCGGCAAATGGTGTGACTGACAAAATAAAACTGTTAAGTACCAAATCCCCACCAGCCTGAGCCTCAATGGTTTTGATTTCTTTATACAAATTGATTTTGGCGTCATCCATCGACATATTGCGGATACCTTTGGGGTCAATGACGGTTAGATATTGCTTGCCGGTCTGTTTATGGACGAGCCACAACAAGAAATCTGGATAAAAATTGCCCGCTAATGCAAATCCTAAGCCTTTGTTTTTGCTGCTCGGATTACGCATCAAATAAATATGATAGTCATTGAGCTGTGGCAACTGTTTGGGCGAGTTGATATAGCCTTGTAAATCATCGACAAACATCACCTCACTACTTTTGCCCTTAGTATCGTAGTCAAACATCATCGGCGACCAAGTAAAGGGTAGCTTGTCCGTGTTTTTGCTAAAGAGTGGATAGTACAGGTGCTTGTCAAACACAATCGCTCGAAAGCCTTGTTCGGCACTTTGCCAGTTCGCCATTGCCTCGACTTTGCCATCATTCACGAGTGATTGTAACGCTTCTAATCGCTCTTTATGCACGGCAAAAGCATCATTGTCATCCACCGTCTTGGCGGTAAAGGTGTATTTATCGCAGAATTCGATGGGGAAATCGGCATCATTAACGTCAAATTCTTTGACCTCATAATACTGACGCTCATAGGCGTTTTTGATAGTCTTGTAGAATCTATCCATATGGGCTTGTAGCAGCTCTAGCAAGATGGCTTGCTGTACCTGTACGGCTTGCATCCCAGTACCTAGCTTACTGACATCGGCATATAGCGTGTACCAGTCTTTAGCTTGTCCTGACTCGGTGGTGTTGTCGATTTTTTGCATACAGAAATCTCGCAAGCTATCGACGCTCAGTTGTAGATTGGGATAGCCACGTTGGAATTTATACTGTTGTAGCTGCAAGTACAACTCATCAAAATCAAAAAATGCCATGATAGCTGGGCTGATTTCATGCTGCTGTCTGTGATCTTCGATAATTGATGATTCCCAGCTTTTATCCGTGTTAAACGCTTGCAGGCGAGGGTAGAGGTCTAGTACCACTTTGATGGGTTTGATTTTGCCTTGATATTCGCTTGGGATGGTAAATAGTGATAATTTTACTTTTTGCTTAAAGCCATTGGCTTGGTTATCTTTGTAGCCGTCTTTTAGCACGAGGGCTTTGAGTTTTTGGGCGGTTGGTGTGCGTTTGGTATCAAAATCTAAGGTTAATAAATCTTGCTCAAATTCAATACCTTCATCAGTCAAATACTCACGGAATTTTTCCATATAATCAGCGTGCAAGCCAAAGATATTGAGCGTTTGTAGCAGATTCAAGCGTAAGGCTTTATTTTGGGCATTGCTGTAGGTATTGCGGTCGGTACGTTTGAGCGAAAAGTTTTCACCTTTAAGACGTACCCCACGCCCAAATAACTGGATAATCTGTGAGCCTTCACCGCTACCCATATTGAGCAAACCCATTGTTGAGACGCGCCAGCTACTCCAGCCTTCGCTAAATTTGCGAGAGCCAATCAGTAGGTGGGTCTTGCTATCGGCATCATTGAGCGTATTAAAAAGGCTTGGGCTAAATTCATCGGTACGGGTATTCAAATAAAAGTCTTTGGCAAATTCTTCTGCCGTGTCATATAAGTTCTTTTCATCACCGACGTTAATTACTCCAAATGGTGTATTCTCCCCTACCTGTAAGCGTAGTTCGCCTGTATTTTGGGTAATGCGAATCACATTTAGGCGATGACTACTTTGGGCATTAAAGAAGGTTTGCAAAATATCTTGATAGACTTGTTTGGCATCTTGCCCAAGCAAGGCCTCAAATCGCTTGTGGAAGATGTTATTGCCCTTCGCATCAAGCAATAGGTCTTTGTTGGTGATTAAATCATGAATCCACCCGGTATTGCGGGCGTGATGCTGTGGATCAAGAAAGTTTGCCAAAAACTTGATGATAGTCAGAATATCCGAGTTTTCATCATTGACACGGTTACCGACAAATACCCATAGCGGATTCTCCACCATAAAGGGTTCAAGGGCTTTGGTATTCTTCTTATACAAATATTGTTGTTGGTAAAAGGTAAGTAGACAGGCGGTGAGATACAGATTTTCTTCGGTCTCATCCCGCTCTTTTTTCATGTTTAAAATACTGACTTCTTTACCAAATTGGTCTTTATAAAAATGCGGATACGAGTAGTCAAAGATAATGCCTTTAGCATACACTTCTCGCAAGGCTTCACGGCGGGCTTTTTGGCGTTCTAAGTCGTCAAGCTGTATGCTGGCAAGTTGCGATTCGGTCAGCTTACTGATAGCGGCTGTGCCATAATTAAGTTTGGCTTTGGCTTTGAGGATATCCTCAGATTGTTTGGTGACATTTTTGGCTTTGCTCACCGCTTGCCCAAAAGTGGCAGAGTATTCAAAGCTAAAGCCGTTTTTGGTCAAGGTATCCCGATATGTCATCCATACACCACCTGACGACGCTCCCCGATGCCCTTCATCAATCAATACCAAGTTATTGCCCTCAAGACTTTCGGCAGCCACCGTCTTGTCACCATCTCGCTCGGCAAGTTTATTGATATCAATAATTTGCACATAGTCAAACATCGCATCACGGCTTTTGTTCTTGTCAAATAGCATGGCGTTGATACCCGCCAGCTCAAACTCTTGCAGGTGCTGCTCACTCAAGCCTTCATTCGGCGTCAGTAGTATAATTTGGTCAATCTTTTCGCTCACCTGCCCGTGATAATGCTGATATTGCAAAATATTGACATGCATAATCAGTGTTTTACCGCTTCCCGTGGCATTCCAGTAAGCGATTTTATTAAGGTCATCGCTGATGTATGGCTGTAGCTTGTCGCTGTCGGCAAGGTCGGCGTTAAATTCTGCTAACCCTTGATTGAGTTCAATGAGCATTTGCTCACGATGATTGTAGTATTGGTCAAGGTAGCATTCAGTAAAGAGTAGGGCAAGGTATTGAAAGTATTTGAGATTGAGTTCAAAGCCCTCAATCTCGTTGCGTTTTTCGGTGACTTGTTGCCAGTGCTGAACAATATGACGGTCATAACGGCGTAGGTCGTCATCGCTAATGCTGTGCTTGTCTGTGTGCAAGTCTTGGGTCAGGCGCGTAAAAAACTTGGTTTGACCTACATTATCGCCTTCAAGCTCAATCCCTTCGTGAATGGCATCATCGAGTAGGGTTTGCATACCTCGCAAGTTATTCGGGTTAAACTTTGACCATAGCCATTTATTGAGTATCAACTGGTCATGAAAATTGATTTTGACAATTTTGGCTTTGGTCTCTTTTTTTTGTTTAGCGTTCTTTGCCACAATATATCCCCTTATTCCTCAAACATCTTGTCAAAAAACGTCTGTTCGATTGAGCGGATTTTGAGTTTTCGCTCGCCCTCTTCGGTATGGATGAATGGGCTTGGGATGTTGTGGTCGCCATTGAGATATATAAGCTGATATTCTCTATCTTTTGGGTTGACTTTGAGTCGCTCAAGCAAGGTTTTCTCAAGCTTGTCATAGCCGATGACGCTGGTATCTCGCCAAAATACCAATGTCTTCTCGCCAGTCCGTAGTGTGCCCTCAATAAAGACATAGCCCCGCTCTAGCTGATAGTCGATGTTTTGCACGTTTAAGCCGATGAGGTAGTTAAAGGTGTCAATCAAGTCAATCGGCTGTGTGGTGTACGCCCCTGCCGAATCGCTGGTGATTTTAAGCTGATAGTCAAAGGGTTTGGCGAAGTCAGCGACACTTAGGATTGAGCCTTTGCTCTCAATATCTAGCATGTAGTGCATAAGGTAGTCGTCTTTTTGGGCATCGTTCATGCTGTCAAAGAGTTGTTGCTGTTGCCCTGTGCGTCTAAGTTCTAGGTTGTTTAGGGTGTCTTCGTAGCTTTCTAGTTTGATGACTTTTAAGCAGTGACTAATGCCGTTGTAGGGGTTTTGATTTTGGGCATCGGTATTGGCGGTTTTGCTGTCTTTAGGTAGGGCGGGCTTGCCGTCTTTCCAGTTTTCTGAGTAGATAACTTTTTGGATACGGGGTTTGATGACGGTGTTAAAGTAGTCGCCTTGTTCGATAAGGATATATTTGCGATTGCCGTTGTCTTCACGATTTAGGTCTATTACGGCATGCGCGGTTGTGCCACTACCTGCGAAGTAATCAATTATTAGTGGAGCTTTACTAAGATTAGTTGCAGCTTTAATGCAGTCTTTGACGAGATACAAAGATTTTGGATATGAGAAAATCTTATTTCCTGTGATGTCACCTAGTAACTTTGAGCCAAATACATTTGCATTGTATTTACTGTCATCCCAAATAGTTTTATGTCTATAAAAGCTTTTGTTTCTAAAAATGCTAATTTTTCCATTAGTTTCTGAAGGTTCAAGTTCTTCGAAAATTGACTCTACAGAAGCTCTAGAATTTCTCCATTTTCTTTCTACTCCATCATTATCAATTGGGTAAACTGCTATTAAATCGCCTTCAATTTCATTGGCATTTGGATGAAAATCATCTGCACATACTTCACCAAATTTTATAATTTTCCCATCTTTCACATAAATAGGATAGAAACAGTTTTTAGCAGTATTTCTTTTAGATTCCTCACCACCCCAATCTCGTAAAGCAACACGATTTGATTCTTCACGTTTTGTTAGTCCAATAGCATTTGGATTGTTAGGATAAATAAAATAAGCAAATTCATTAGTGTAAGAGAAGTTACTACCTTGAATACCGCCTGGATTATGTACTACAGATACACAGGTAATTAAATGATTTGAAAATTCATACTCTAGAACTGTACCCAATCTAATCTGTTCGTTTTCATCAATTGCCATAATAAAGGTTGATAAGTCTCCCATTAGGGTTTTAGAGAGTGACAATCGTGATTCAACCATTGAAAGCCAAGATGAATGTTTAAAGGTGTTCTTGTAAAGAATTTCAGATGATTTAGCATTATAAGGTGGGTCAATATAGATACAATCAATCTTTTCACGGTATTTTTCTTGAAGCAAATTTAATCCTTGAAAATTATCCGAATGAATAATGACACCATCCGTCTGCCCATCCAAATCCTCAATCTCTCGCAACAACTTCGCACGAAAGCCAACATCAAACAAACTCGTATCCACCATCAAATACCGATGAGACACCAAATACTCAGCTGTACCCCAGCCAGCCTCACCTGTATTTAAACCAAGTGATTCCCACTGCGCCCACTGCTTGGCATTCCCAGCAATCTCCGCATACAAATCCGCATTCACACGGTCAAGCGTCACACAATAATGACTGGAAACCACAAACTTTTTCTTCAGCCACAAGCGTTTTTGAAAATCCTCAAGACTTGCCAAAAAGCCAATCAACTCCCGCCCAATTAACCGCACACATTTCACAATCGCAAGCTGTTTTTCAATTTGGGCAAAACTATCGCTATTGACCACATCATCAAGGTGCATCACCTCGTTTTTGATATAAAAATCTAACTCATTATTCAAAAACTTGCCCAAATCCTTATGGATAAAATAATCGGCTGTATTCTTGGTGGTGTAATTATTCAAATGCTTTAATAATAAATCACGTTTTGGCTGTTTTTCAGTCGGGGCAGGCGTGGTGAGTAGCTTATGCCAATCTGCACTTATCAGCGAATCGCCCATAATATCGGCGTGGGTCTGTTCGTTGATTTTTTCTTGATTTTGCTTGGCATCTAACGCCACATACTCAAACCAAACCGTCAACTCATTACCATCGGCAGACAACTCAAGCGGATTAACCGTAGCCGTATATTCTTCACCATCGTCGTCAATACGAGTAATCTCTTTCTTCTTGCTCAAAATCACAAAGACACGTTTTTTATCATTGTCTTTTTGGTTGTCTTTGGCAGTATCGGCAGACAGCAAGCGGAAATTTAACGACTTATCAAACTCACCCAAGTCATCAAAGCGGATACGATAATTGCTAAACATCTCGCTCGACTTGGTGTAATACTGGTCTTTATTCGCCCAATGCAGCATTACCTCTTCACCAGAGTACGGAATAGCATAGGTATCGCCTTTATAACGACGTTGACTGATAAAATCCCCTTCGTCGTAATAACGGCTAAAGAACGTCGCCAAGTGGTTGTACACTTGCCCTTCATCAAAGCTATTATCAGACTGTGCCATCAAAGCTTGGTAGGCTTGCCCGTCCGTGCTAGCAAGCGCATCGCTATCAACAAGGTTGCCTACCTCATCAAACGCCCGTTTGCCAAACTCGTCTTTGATACGAGCAGTTAAGGTGTCTTTTTGGTTACCAGAAACGTCTTTTTTGGTATCGCTAAGGTATTGCTCGACTTTGGCTTTGAGACGATGATTGAGGTAATCGGATATTTCATCACGGCGAGCATTCAAGATACGATACACCCCAAAATCCAAATCAGGACGATTGATTTGAAACATTTGTTGAAGTTTTTGATTTAGGGTAGCGTAGTGGCTCATAGCAGATAATCCAGAAAAAAACAAGATAAAACAATACTTTACTAAAAAGAGTAAATATGGTAAGCAAACTGTATATAGTAACTTATCTTACCCAAAAGGTAAATTAAAGGCTGTCAAGTAGTCAAAATATTGTTAGTTTTTGTGACACTAAAAATAATGTCATTGACACTGTTCTATTATGACAATAAATTAGTGTTATGGATTATTCAACGGAGAAAAGCTGTGAGTCGTGAGAAACAAGAAGAATGGAAACGTACCCAACTGCGTATGCCACCTGACCAATATGAACTAGTAACAGACTATGCCAATGCCAAAGGCTTATCACTTAATTCAGCGATATTAGAATTGATTGATGTGGCTATCGATATCGTTGACCGTGGTCAATTACCTGCTAATATCAAAGTATTCCATTTATCAAATGGCATGAAGCGAGTCATCTATGGCAAGCTTGCGAATGCGTTTGAATTGGATTATAAAAATCCCAATCTGACTGAATTGAAAGATGATATTCAAGATAGCCTAACCTTGTTAAGTAGTTCTGGTAAGCTGAAAGACCGCTTTATGTTCTTGAATAAAAATGTCTTAGTTTATCAAGGCAATAACCATATAGATGTGGTTGATGATGGGGTAGGGAGTCTTAACTGGCTAATCGTCGAAGACCATGTCACTGATAAATATACGGAGCAATTGCATTCTGAAGAGTAGTTCTTAGAATGCAATTATCGTGTTAATCTGGTTGGCAATTTTCTTCAAGCTGAGTATAAATTTCTCCAAGCTCATCTGATGACAATGGCTGACCCAGTCGTGCCAAATTATCTGCAAAAAATACGATGAGTGATTTGGTCAAAGTTTTATCAAGATTTCCACTTGATTGAAGATAAGTGAGCCAATTATGTGTGGCTTTAACGCTTGATAAAAATGCTTTTTGAATTACAATCCAGTCTTTCTTTTCAATCACGCCAATCGCACAAGCGATAAATAGATAACGGCGTAAACCTGTAAATAATCTATTTTCTTTTTCACGTTCAAAATCAGATTTGATTGCTTTTACAATACCTTCGCCAATCACATAAAAAAGACGCTGTTCTTGTTTTCGCTTTGCATCTTTCTCACGCTTAATCATACCTTGAGCTTTAGCCTTAGCCGCCAAAAAACGCTTTTCTTGGCGGTACAATTTAATGAGCATTTTTAGCTTTTTCGTTGTGGCTTGCGAACGATTTTTCACACCAAGCAACCGTAAAAACTCGACTTGGTTATCTGTCAAATTAACGCCATTTTTACTGGTGTAAAGTTGGTTCATTTCGTCAGCCAAATTCAAATCATCTGCGGTCAGAATAATTTCATTCATGTTAATTTTCCTTAATAAATTTATAGTGCCTATATTAGCTGTTATTAGAACGTAATACGGTAGAATAAACAAATAATTATATACTTATCAATATTCTACAAGGCACGCTTAGACGTTTATTTTGTTGTGCTATAGAACTACTGTAAGAAATAATCTATCATACAACCAAGATATTTTAAACTTAATTATTAAGTTATTTTTATCAATAATTACTGGAGATTACCTATAATTACCTACACAATTTAAAGGCAAAGGATAAATATATGGCAATTGGAATGTTGAGTGTCCGAGTCGGCAAAAAAGGTAAAGCATTACCGCACGCTCAATACATCGCAAAACTCGGAAAATTCGCCAAAGATAGCGACCAAGTCGAGTATCAAACTTGGGGAAATATGCCTTCTTGGGTTAAACAGAACAGTCCATCTGATATACAATTATTTTGGGAAATGGCTGATCTCTACGAACGTAAAAATGGCTCAGTATATCGGGAGCATATTATTGCTTTACCCCGTGAATTTAATGTTGAGCAACGGGTAGATTTGGTGTGTGAATGGATAGAAAATGAAATGCAAGATAGATATCCCTATCAAGCAGTCATTCACAATAAAATTGGTTTGGATGGTGGGGAGCAGCCGCATTTACATTTGATGTTTAATGAGCGATTGGTTGATGGCATTTATCGACCTGCCGAGCAATTATTTAAACGCTATAATTCTAAATACCCCAGCCAAGGCGGTGCAAAAAAAGACAATACTGGACTACCCTCGTGGGAGCGGAAAATTCAAATCAAACATCTTCGTGAGCGGTGGGAAATATTGGTTAATGAGCACTTATTAAAAAATGGCTTTGAGCCAACGGTAGATATGCGAAACTGGCAAGAGAGAGGCTTAGAATCAGAACCTGAGAATTACAGTATAAAACTAATGAATGACCCTGATTTTCGACAGGCATATAGCGAGATGGTTACGGCAAAGCGAGAGCTTTCTGAGCTTGCTCCAATTGCTGAGAAAGATTTGTCTATTCATGATGCGAAACCGAGATACGCATCGCCAAAATTAGGATTTTAAAAACAGTCTATGTTAGCTTGTATGATCGACATATCAATGGCACTATTCATTCTAAATTACCCGACATAAAATATATCTTTTTTTCAGGAAAAAATATACAATCCTTTTAAAGCTTTACCATAATTTTATTAAAACTGTTAGAACTAATACTATGACGAATTCTGATAATTCCTTGGTCGATTTTGTAAAAGACACTTTTGGGGATTCTGAAGCCAAAAAGCTTAAAAATATTCATACGGGTGGTTTAAATAACAGTAAGGGTGGAAGGTATGAATCTTTTTACCATCTTTATAAGATATTTGAAATTGCTGGACAAAATGACTGTCAATTTGATAAACATATTATAGAAACACAGTCTCTTGGTTTTATAGATGATTTAGTGCATATTGATTTTACCAATAACTCAAGAACCAATTATCAGGCTAAGAATTCTGATAATAGCACGGCTGATTGGACAGAAGAAATTAGTAATCGAGTCAAGTATCAGATAAAAATTGATACTGAATTTCATAAAGCCGAACATTCATTTAATCATCTGCTAGTGTCTTCTCAGGAAAAGTTCAATAACAATCAATCAAAAATACCAGAAAGTATAAAGGCAAATGCGTATTGTACGTACTTTCCTGACTATCAAACACTAATTGAATTGGGCAAAAATACTACATTAAAAGCGAATGTTATAAAATTAATTGATAGTGAATCTAAGTCTGATATTGATTATGCTATTAAGTTAATTGATGGTTGTATTAAAGCTGATAATAACCAAACACTCGAAAATATATTCAAACAAGCTGAGAGTAAAGCCAACCCTAATCCTTTTATAGTATTCAAAAAATTTGAGCAACAAAAGGCTTTACCCCAATGGTTATTAACTAAGTTAGAAGATTTTGCAGATAAAATTGCATTATCTGAAATTCGTTGTGATAAATTCATTTTGAAAACTAAAAGTGGTTTGGAAGCTCAAGTACCAATCGATAAAATTCTCTCAGCAACGATACCCGAAATGAAAAACATAATAGACCTTAAAAGTTTATATGAATTTATTTTACGCAAGGAAGCAGAAATTTTACATTCGAGCACATAGTTTGAGTTATAATTAATTTAATTTTATGTTATACACAACTGAGACTAGACTCCTTGAAATAGGAGAAATTTTAAATGAATGATAACTATCAAGCACCTATGTCAATGAAATTAGAGAGTAAAAAATTACTTGATAATCTTTTACGCTCTAATGGTAATTTAGAGCTTTATCGTAACTCTATGTTAAAGCTAGGTGAGTTATTGGGCGAAGAAGTGGTAAATGCCTTATCTAATACTCATGGCAACGTTCTAGTGATTTCGACTGCGGAAGATGCAGATTTTCTACAGAAGGGTGTATCTAGTGCACTAAAAAAACATAACGTTGAGACTAAACTGGCTATATTTTGGAATAATCATTACCAATTAGGTGATGGGAAAGGTAGCGTTGCACCTATCATTCATAAGTTTCTTGAGGCTGGTTATGAAAATGTACAAAATGTCATTATTGTTAAATCAGTAATATCAGGAAGCTGTGTTGTCAGAACAAACCTTCTTGAATTATTAGATGAAGTTGAAAATGCTGAGAAGGTTTTTGTTGTTTCGCCTGTCATGTATAAAGACGCTGAAAAATCATTGCGTAAAGAATTTCCTGATGAGATTGCTAATAAATTTAACTTCATTAGTTTTAGAATAGATGGGGAACGTGCAGCAGATGGTGAAGTGATACCTGGTATTGGTGGTCAAGTTTATCAATTGTTAGGTATTGGTGACCAACCAGCATTAAATGGCTATATGCCAGATGTTGTCAAAGAGTTGGCGTTCTAAAATTGGTATTAAAGAAAATTAGCTATCTAACTAAAAAGGGTAACAATTATTTGTTACCCTTTTTTTAATATAAAAAACTAAATTCCTATTGGGAATACTGGGAATACTGGGAATACTGGGAATACTGGGAATACTGGGAATACTGGGAAATTGGGAAAATCCTATGCCTAGTAAGTGTTTTATCTTACCCCATGTCGTTGTCGGGTATGGGAAAGAGTGGGAAAGAAGGTGGCATATCCGCTGTATATTCCCAATATCCCATATCTTCAAATGCAGGCTGAGATTGTATAGGCATTGACTCACCGAGTTGGTTTCCCATTATCCCATCTATCCCAGAAGTATTTGTCATATCTGAGGTAGAATGTAGATTTTTTTCATCTAGTGACAGTATTTTTGATAAAACGTAGTAATAGCGTCCCGCTTTATTACCATTTTTATCATTCACTTTAAAAGTATCTCTATCAGTTTCATTTGTCCTTAGTAAGCCATACTTCTTCAAGACACTAACAGCTTTTTTGACTCCAAAGGGATTGCAAGCTTCTTCAAAGCTACTTGGAAAAAATAAATAGTCATTATTTTTGATAAAACCAGCTCGATTATTAACTTTTTGATAAAAACCGTTGCTGCCCCAATTTGAGAAACGACTTTCACCGTTTGTTTGGATAAATGCACGAATCTGTTTAAGAATTTGACGCTCTTCATGGTCAGCGTCTCGTCCATAATTAGAAAGCCAATTTTCGAAACATCGCTTAGCTGCTTGACTAGCTGTTCCCGCTTGCCAGCCAGTAATACCAGCTTGTGTAGCTAACTCACCAGCTGCGGCAACCACGGCGAACAATCTAGCAACACGTCTTGCTTGGCTTGATAAATTTGGATAACAATCTAAAAAATCCTTCATATGACCAAGGCACTTATCTGTAATTGATTCTTTATCTGATGTAATGTATTCTAACCATGCAATTCCAGCCGTCCCGTATGATGTCATACAAGCCTTTGAAAGGGCTTCAGCTTGCTCAGCTGGCGTGGTAAAATCATTCATTAAGGTATCGAAAACACCTAGCTCATCATTGACGACAGCATCTAAGCTTACAAAACGCACCTCTTGACCAGCTTTCGTTGATTTATTTGCACGTTTTTGAATTGTTTCTAAAGATTCTTCACCTGTTGACAAATAAATCAATTGCCAATTTAATGTTGGTCTATTACTTCCATCTTTACTCATTCTATCTTTGCCTTGCCCATCGGCTAACATATAGATTACATCACCAATCGTCTGGGGGTTAGCTAGATTAATCTCATCGAGTGGGACAAAGCTATGATTATGTTGAGATGCAATGTTTTCTTGAGCGTTGGATGTTGCCCGCCAGGAATGAATAAAGTGCTTAGGATTTCCCCAGACACCGCATGCGATTTTTAATGTTGTTGATTTGCCTTTGCTTGAAGCACTTATAAGGTTAAATCCACCGCCATTTTCATTAATAAGAGGAAGTAATTGACCAGTAAATGCAACGCATATTGCGAAAACTATGCGAGTTTGACCTTCTACTTTCTGAGAAATATGTTCTCGCCAATCAGCTAATTCACCCTTTTGACTATAATGCGTGATGTTTGTAATTGAATTTTGATACATAATCATTTCGCCATTACCGAAAGATTTATTAGGCAAAACATAATGGTTGCCATGCCAGCCAACAGTATCAACACAAATTGCAATTTTATCAGTGGGATAAAAATTAAGATAAGCATTCAGACAGTTAGTAGCTTTTAGCGATGTATCAATTACTAACCCATTATTGGCTAGTTGTTGGCGATATTCACGACTATCTTTATGTAGTAGTGAAATGGGGATAGTCAAGTTATGCTCAACTCCAACTCTATCTATCCAACGGCACCAAATTCCCCAATTTTCATTAGCTGTGTTGTGCGTACGAGCAACAATGGTTAAGCGAGAAAAGATAAAGGTCTTTTCAATTTGTTCATATTTTTCATTGTATCTTACAAAATAAATCCCGTCATCGTGCTGTTCTATAAAGCCATTGGAGTAAGGAATAATTATTTTTTCATCAGCATTCTGTGATAAACTAGTAGTTGCTAACTCTGCTAGTAAATCTTGGATTTGCTCATCGGACAAGATGGGCAAGTTCTTAATTCTCTCAATGATAGTTATATCATCTTCACCATCAGCATAATGACTATTCACATAATCGACAATATCACCTTTTTCAGCTAGTTTAAGTTTTTCAATGTCAATAATGATAACGTCTATACCCGTCAATTGGTCTAACATTTTTAACATATCTTTAAGCCAATTTAACCCAGCTTTGTCGTTATCTCGCCATAATACGACTTGATGATAGTTTAGAGACCGCCAGTCATGACTGTCAACGGTACTACTACCGCCTGAGGTAGTAGAAATAAAACCTAATTTATTTGCAATATCGCATTTTTGCTCACCTTCGAAGATATAAATTGGATTTATTTCCTTTTTAATTTCATGCAATCTATAAATTGGTTTTAACTTATTTTCTGACTTGAAGTCAGGTTCTCTCATTTGCCAATTGCCTTGACTATCTAAGCTGATTGAACGTATATATTTTTCATTCGTAGTGTTGTTTTTTAATCGAAATTTTATGTATTCTAAATTTCCAATTTCATCAGTATAGGGGTGTAGATGAGTTAATTTAAACCCTTTACGCTGTTGTTTTTGAGTCACATTGTTAACGAACTGCCAAGCTTGCTGCATTAAGTTCTTCATTTTGGTACCTCCCAAAGGTTAAGTTCATTACAAGCCTGAACAAAATTTACATTCTTATAACTCATATAGAATTGAAGCATGTCTCCGCTTTGACTACATGTGTTACATATAAATCCGTCATGATTTATGTTCACTCCCATGCTTGGGTGTTTATAATCATGAAAAGGGCAATTAATCAATCTCCAATTACCATTTTCCTTTAACTCAATACCCAACTGTTTGTAGAAAACACAAGGCGATGGCAATACGGATTTATTGACAATTCGTTTGTGTAAATAATTTTTTGACTTTCTTTTTATTATTCTTTTCTTTACTTTTACTGTATTGCTATTTGATGACTGAGTTAATACAGTCAACTTTGTTATATTTCTAGGTGAACTAATTTTCATCACTATACCCCTGTTTTTTAAGCCAACTATTTACTTCCGACAAACGCCACACACTCGCTCTGCCCATTTTAATTGGGGCTGGAAATTTGCCCATATTGATCAAATGATAAATATGTTTTGCAGAAAATCCTGTAATGCCCCGTTTGGCAGGTACAGCTTTTTGCATTAATTTACCTCCAGTTTTGTCAATTTTTGTAATTTCTGGTTTAGCACCCTGATTCGCTAAATCAGACATTCGCAAAAACTTGTCTTCAATTTGTAGATTCATATACATTTACTCCATAGAAGGATTAGTCAAATTTCTTTTTAGAGACATCACAATCAGTTATGAATAGTGACGCTGAGTAAATGATATGATTTTGAATTTTGAATTGCTTAATGCTACCAGCTACGATGATTTTTTTATTACAAAAAATTACAATCAACTTTGTAGCAAAGAAAAAGGCAATTTACTTTTATAAATTGCCCTTTAATTCAGTAGGTTAATATTCAGTCTTTCTTTTTCAGAGATTTTCTATGCTCTCTTATTAAATTAGCTAAGGAATTTTCCTGATATTCATAGTTACCATCTTTTTGCAAAGTGCCTATATCTTCAAGAATTTTTTTAGCTGCTTTTGGCGGAGAATAGTGATATTTACCCGATTTATTTATCATCGAACAATATTCATCGTGATAATCTAAAAACCTTTTTTTAATTTCTTCATTTTTTTTAGCTTTAATCTTACCACCCTTGCCACCGTTGACTTTAGATATATTGTTATATATCCCATTAACGTCCAACATCAAATCCTTACCTAGAATCAATTTTAGTTGAATTAAATTGCTTTGGGACATGTGATATAACATATTAGAAGACAAATAATTCCCATCTTTAAAAGCTTGTTTGGAAAGGTTTATTGTCAGAAAATAAGTACATAAGTATTTTGCAACTTGTTCACTTGTGAAATCTTTCACTGGTTTAAAAAATTGAGCTGTGCATACTTCATGAGATGGATCGGGTAACAGATAGTGCTCTATTGCTATTTTTGGGGTCGTTACATCAATACTTTTCGATTTAGCAAAATCACAAAATTTTTCGTCAAGAAGTTTGATTAAAACAAATTTCTCTAAATCATTTCTTGTTACTAGTTTTTTTTGGGCGGCTTCAGCAATTTCAGAATCATCAAACGGATTTAGAATAACGTCTGGAAAGTCAAATAGTTCAACAGCAATATCATAGGAATGCAAGTAATAATTGAGAAAAAACTCATACGCAAACTGTAAATTATTATTTGGAAAATCTAAATCTGGAGCTTCTAAATCTGAAAATCGTTCATTCATATAAAATCCTTAATTTATGATACTATTATTATCTGAATTTATTCTGTTCAAAATTGTTTTATAGATTTAATATGTTACAAATTCTACATATATAATAGAGTTCATACATAATTAATCTTACAATTACAAAATACTACAATTTCGTACATCTATCGTCTGTAATAATTTTAATATGCAGGACGGTAAATTTAGTGTTACTTTTAATGGTGTTTTAAATTGATTTATTCAAATATTTATATAATTATCAATGATTTATATTGATTGTTTTGTTCACGTTTCCCGCTCCAAATTCAAGAAAGCCTAACTTAATAGTTAGGCTTTTTTATTATCTATAAATCCGCCTGTATCAAGGCTTTAAAGCTTTCTACCCCTTTTTTTACTAAAAATGCTTTGTTAATTTAACTAATCAATTTTTTGCAAATTTTTAGACTGTGACCAAAACGTGACCATTTTGTGACCACGCATTTTTTATAATTTTTTAGAGTGACCCCGACCGTGAATTTGGATGTTTAATGAAATTCAATATTTTTTTAAATAAATATAAATAACACATACTTATTAAATAGAACAAAAATCCAATACGAATACGCCTTCAACTGTCATTTATTAATCTAACATCTTAAGAATACAATTAGACAACCTCTATATAGTTTGCTAGCCTAAACCAATGCTTATTAGCCAATTTCCTTTACTATGACCATTAACACCTTACTCGAAGAACTTAATCCTGCCCAGCGCAAAGCCGCCACTACCGATAGCCAAAATACGCTGGTATTAGCCGGGGCGGGCAGTGGTAAGACCAAGACCATTGTGGCTCGCGCTGCCTATCTAATTGATAAAGGTGTGCCTGCCAACGAAATCCAAATTGTCACTTTTACCCGTCGTGCGGCTAGCGAGATTGTTGCCCGTGTCGAAAGCCATTTGGGATTGCCAGCAGAAGGACTGCGCGCCTCCACCTTTCATACCTTTTGTTTAAGTATTTTACGCAGATACCCCAACGTTTTTGACTTAAAGGGCTTTAACGTCATCGACCGTGATGACCAAATCATGATGTTCAAACTGCTACGCGGTAAGCTTGAAGATAAACGCGCTAAAGAGGCAGCAGCAAAAACTAGCCAAACATCGACGGGGAAAACCATTACCTTTCAACATAAAAAAGCCGCTCAAACCATTAGCGAAATACTACCTAAGCCCAAAGAGCTTGTTGATTTATATTCTTACTCGCGTAATACCCAAATCTCACTTAAAGACGCGCTATATAAGCAGCTGCCAGATTTTCAGCCTGTGTATGATGAAATCAAAGCTGTTATGAAAGGCTATGAAGCGCAAAAGCAAGAACGTCATTATCTCGACTATGATGATATCTTGGAATATGTCGCACGCTACTTAAATGCCGATGATTGGCTCCTTGAACGGGTCACTGAAAATACCAAGTATCTGCTCGTCGATGAGATGCAAGATACCAATCCGCTGCAGTGGTTACTGCTGCAACCCTTTATTGAACGCACGCAGTTGTTTTGTGTCGGTGATGATGCCCAGTCGATTTATGGCTTTCGTGGAGCAGACTTTGAAAACATTCATAGTTTTAAAGAAAGAGTACCTGATGCCGAGGTTTTGACACTGGATTTAAATTACCGTTCTACCCAAGAAATCTTGGATTTATCCAACTGGCTACTGGATCGAAGCGAGCTTGATTATAAAAAACGGCTTACCGCGCATCGCGGTGAAGGCATTAAGCCAGTTTTACACAGCTTTGGTAATGAGTTTGATGAAGCTCGCTTTATCGTCAGTGACTTAAAAAAACGCTATGACAAAGGTGCGCCGTGGCATCATCATATGATTTTGTTGCGCTCCGCGTTTTCTGGTCGCCAAGTGGAAAGCGCACTCATTGCTGCCGATATTCCGTACGTGTTTATTGGCGGTACCAAATTACTTGAAGCGGCGCATGTCAAAGATCTCATCAGTATGCTTAGAGTGACGGTCAACCATCTTGATGAACTCGCTTGGATTCGCTTTTTAACGCTTTGGGATGGCATTGGCGATGCAGGGGCAGGGAAGCTGGTGAATGAATTTTTAACGTTGCCTGACTTAAACGCTTGCATTGAGCTACTGGATAAAAAAAGCAAAGTACCAAAACCTGCCCTTGACGCGCTTCGAGAACTATCAAGCCTTCAAGAACTACCTGAACAAAGCATTGATATCGCCTTTGATGCGTTAAGTGATCAATTGCAAAAAAACTATGAGAAAAAAGACTGGGACAGCCGCGCTCGGGATTTTGATTTAATCAAGCAACTTGCCATGCGTCACAATACCTTGGCAGACTTTATTGAAGCATATGTTTTAGATCCGATCTCGCACAGCGAAGTCAATAAGCAAGACAATGATGACTTGGTCACACTGATTACCATTCATTCCGCCAAAGGGGCAGAACGTGAAGTGTGCTATATCGTCAATGCGTCTGTGGGACAATATCCGCATATACGAGCTCAAGACAGCTTTGAGGAAGTGGAAGAAGAAAGGCGTGTGCTATATGTGGCGATGACGCGGGCAAAAGATGAACTGATTATCACACGGCAAAACTTAAATACCTGGGCGACCAATCGGGTTGATGCACAAAACCGTACCATTGAAAGTTATTTTTTAAGCGAAGTGCCAAAAGGGCTATTGCCAAATTATAGTGGCTTTAATTCATTTGGTGGTTTTAGAGCTGATAATTCATTTCATCAACCGCTGAAGAAAAAACCTAAAATCGGGATTGATTTTGATGATTAAGATTTTTTAAGCCTTTTAATAAATCCAGATATACCGTTTTAAGGGTTAACTTTACTCTCACTACAACAAGTATTCTAACCAATAATTGTTTATAATTAGATTTAAAATTAATGAAATGGAAGTTAGCTTATGAATGTCAAATTTGCGTTATTCGCAGGATTGTTGTTAAGCGTGCAAGCATTTGCTTTAGATAATACGGCCAATCAAGTAAAGCCTACCAATGATGTGCCAACCCAAGCCGATATTCAGCGCCTATTTGATGAGGAAGTCAAAGCCATCAATCGCAATATGATTATCAATAACCCGATATACTCAGGTGATTATCATACTGATATGCTCACACAGCAAATGTTAGGCTCGATGCAGTATAAAGCTAAAATCAACAAAGCCGTGTGTCAGCCTACTGATAAGCCAAATACCTACGACTGCTTAGTGCATACCACGTCAAATGTGATGGGTTATCAAAGCATTAATAAAAGCGCAATCACCGTCAAACGCATTGGCGGTGAATTAGTCTTGGTTAAATAAAGCTAGGGCAGAATTTTTCAAACGATTGGTCATTTAAAAAACTATTTCGTATTTAGCATTTATCAGCAAGTTGGTTTGTTAACCATTCTGCATTAATTTTTGTCGAATTAATGGTGAAATATTTTGTGCCAATTGCTGATATTCATCATCTACTTTGACTTGACCAAAGGTCGGACTACTAGCCAAAATACTTGGAATTGCCAGGTGATTTAGCGGGGTGTCATCTTTAAAATGGTCAAGTTTTGGTAAATCTTCTAGATAACTGACCACGTCATCTAAGGTCAACAATTTGCCGTGTAAATCAAACCCAACATTTAAAATTCGGCCACCAATATCCGCCATACGATCATGAATATGACCATGCAGATGATAGTAGCCTTTGTGACAACCATCCCATTCAGCAATCGGATAATGAAACAATACTAAAGTTTTACCGAGTTCTTTAAGTTGCAGCTTTAGATAACTTTGAGCCGAATATAGCAATGGATGACCATCGTGTTTTGATGTGGTCAAAAACTTGTCTAGGTGGTTTTGAATAATATCATCGTGGTTACCAAAAATTAAATGATGACGACCATTTAGCTGCGATAATATCTTGTTGATGTGTCGTAGGTTGTGTGAAAACGTCAAATCACCCAAGTTATATACGTCATCATCTACGCCCACGGTATCGTTCCACATCTCAATCATGTATTGATCAAGCGTATCAATGTCGCCCTGATAGCTAGGCTGGGGGCGAGTGTGAGGACAAAATTTTGCAATATTTCGATGTGAAAAATGCAAATCTGAAGTAAAAAAAATGTTACTCATTTTACGTTCTCTTTATTCTAATTTTTCTAAAAATTGTTGGACAAAAGCGATTTTCTGTAATTCATCAAGCTGATTAAACGTATCTTGATGTGCTTTGATATGATCAATCAGCGGATAATATTCTTCATCCACTTGCTGCTTACTTAATTTACTGCCCAAATTTTTTTCTTGGCTACGTCCAAAAAATTTCGACACCAGATAATAAGGTGACTTTAATTTAAATAATAAATCTTGCGTTTGGCTATCAAACACCATAAAACCCTCGTGTTTAACGGTTTTTAATAGGGTTTTTAACTCACCAAAACGGACGTTTTTTAGCGTAGTAGGGCGTTTTAAACCAAACTTTTTACCAATTTCATCCAACTGCTGCTCACTAAATAAGTGGCCTGTTGCCACATCCCTTATACCAATCAGTGTTTCACCAAACGCTTCAGGAATAATATGAATATCGCTTGGGTCAGTAATCTCAAATAAAAAGGTATGATTAGCAAACTGTTTAAATACAGGTTCATATTTCGTGCAATGCTCACGCGTCATGAGCGCAAAACTGCTATCAAGTGATCCAGTAGTCGAATATAGCACTTGTCGATCAAAGCTAGCACCAGCACTTGGGTAATTATCATCGAGTTCAACATAAGTGCATACACCCAAAAATCCGTTTACCTTAACCACGGCGTCGACCAATCGATCGTCACTCATCGCAATGGGATAGGGACTATTTTTAGCAATACGTTCAGAATAGTTAAATACCTTGTTAAATGGTCGCACAATAATACGGTTATGCTTATCAATCACAAGTCCGCGCATTTCTAACAAAGCATTATCAAAGCTGTTTTCGTAAAATACCTTACGCGCGTATTTTAAAACGAACAGATCTGGATAGTTTTTACTTTGTTTTTTGACGAAATTTTTGCGTGCAAAGGTCAAATAGTCATCGGTGACAAACGTCTGTTGTACCTCGTCAAATGGCAATTTACCCTGATTAAATACATGCATTTTGTCAACTAACTGCTGAGTTAACGCATCAATTGGCTTAATGGCAGGAACATGGATTTCGTCACGTAATTTGCTGTTATTCAAATTAATATAAGCCGTTAACACATCTGCTTGTTTGACGTTATGCGTGTTTTCAAAAAAATTGTGTAAACGGTAAATTTCAACCTCAAAGCCAAACTTTTTCGCCATCTTAATCAAATGGATACAAGCTGAACCTTTTTGATTCGTGTTTGAATTGACAATTAATATATCTTGGTTAGGGTGCTGTTGCCCTTGCTTAAGCATATTTTTAAATGTTGCAAGATTTTGACGTTGGGCTTTATCCACCAAATCACCTGACCAACGATACATACCATTTTCATCAGTGAGTAATAGGTCATTTTCTAAATGGACGATGGTTGCATTGGGATACGCTTGAGCAAATTTGCTTTGCTGCTGTCTGGCAAACGTGGTTTTCCCAGAGCCTTGATGGCCACGGATTAAAATAAATTTTTGCATAACTAGCCCCTTATTCATTGCATCTTTATAACTGCGGTTAAACAATGAAAATTAAGATTGAAAAATGCAAAATTTAGACAAAATAAAGATATGGACTAGAACATAAAGGCTAGTCAATACGTGATTTGGTCAAATTTTACATGTACAAACCGAACAATTTTGTGAGAAAAATTGTGGTTTTGGCGGGGTCGTAGCTCAGGATTGTTACGCTATCACGCTTTTATAGCGAACAAATGTAGGATCACTATTAACAAAAGTAGATAAAGTTTTTGTTAATTTCTAGATTTTAGTTTAGTTGGTTCTTTATTGTCAAGTTAATCGTATCTCTATTGATTTAAAACAAGGTGCTTATGTTGTGCTTAAATCATCGTAACTTACCAAAACATAGAGCTTGACACGTTAGAAGTGTCTTACATTATGCAGGATAAATATAGATAACAGTATGACAGCACAGAAAAAACCATATTACGCATATGTGTATCTTTTCAATAAAAAAAGGACTGAATTTCAGTCCTTTTTTTATTAAGGTTGATGGCTAATTAAAGACCCATCGCAGGATCAGTAATACCGTGTTCACCCGTCTCAACACGTCCAGCAAAACGGCGTAACCAGTTGGCATCTTCTTTTATTGTCACCTCAAAATCATACCAACGACCGCTATCTGTTAAATCCCAATGCACTTGTTGTTCTTTACCTGCGGCAATCATAACTTGCATTGCTTTAGTGCTGTCAAAATACGCTTTCGGGGTGATGCTAAAGGTCAGCGCGGTTGCAGATTGATTCATGATATCAACATATACATTGCCATTGGCAATATCGTAGCAGACACGGATTTCTGCTTTGTTTTTGCTTAAAGTATTACCAACAAAATGACGGTGATAACCATTATTGGACAATACCCATAGGTCATACAACCCATCGATATTGACCGACCAAGTATCATTTAACTGTTTACCTGCTTCCACCGCATAACGGCGTGGGATACGGTTCAAATCCAATTTGTTATACACATGAAACACGCAGCCTGCTGTGCCTGTATTGGCAAATACTAAGCCCACGTTTTGACTATCCACATGTGCCGTGGTGTGCAATCGATAAGGCAAAGCACGAGAAGGTTGATAACCGGTAGCTTGTTTGGGCAGCACTTGCATGGCAGGTACATTAATGTAAGGTAGCTTTTCTTGATTAGCGCGTAAGGCATCCGCTTCTTGTCGAGATTTTTTACCAGACAGAGTTGGCAACACTTCGTTATTTGGTTCTTTAAAGTTAAAAGCAGACGTCAAATCACCAAGCATCGCACGGCGATAAGGTGAAATGTTGGTTTCTTTTACGCCAAAACGTGCCTCTAAAAACTGTAAAACAGAGGTGTGGTCAAAGTTTTGTGAGTTGACCCAGCCGCCGCGACTCCAAGGAGAAATCACAAACATGGGTACACGAGGACCAGGTCCATAAACACGGCCATCGGCTGGTGATTGTGATTTACTACCGTCAGGCTTGGCATGTGTAAAGTATTCAGCTTGTAAATCAGCCACAGATAAAGTGGTCTTGCCTGCAAATCCACCTTTGCCATCAGGCGATGGGGCAGATGGTGATGGTACGTGGTCAAAATAACCGTCATTTTCGTCAAAATTCACTAGTAATACAGTTTTACTCCATACTTCAGGGTTGGCAGTCAACGCATCCAAAATTTCTTGAATGAACCACGCACCTTGTACTGGACTAGAAGGACCAGGATGTTCGCAATAGATTGATGGCGCATTAATCCACGATACTTGTGGTAATTTACCGTCAAGTACATCTTTTTTAAAGGCATCAAGATAACGCTCAGGTGTCGTACCCGGTAATGTGTTAGCAATACCTTTATAAAGTGGGTTATTAGCGTTATCGGTGGTAGGGTTGTATGCATGATACGGCACAGCTTGCCCAGTATTGTTATAAGGTTTGTTTGGCTCGCCACCGCTTGATACAGGAAAACCTGAAGCAATATTTGCTTTTCTAAATTTGCGAAACGCCCCTAGCATATTATCGCCCCATTCATCGGGCATGTTTTGGTAACTTATCCAGCTAATCCCTGCCGCTTCCAAACGTTCAGCATACGTTGTCCATGTATAACCCACATCAACGGTCTTGGGGTCACCATCAATCCAATCCCATTCGTTATTGACAAATGAAGTACCTGTTGGGATTGCGCCATTCGTACCTGTCAAAAAGAATGAACGGTTGGCATCTGTACCTGTATGCATCGAACAATGGTAGGCATCACATATAGTAAAGGCTTTGGCAAGAGCAAACTGAAATGGGATTTCTTTTTCTTCAAAATATCCCATGGAGTAGTTGGTTTTGTGAGTGGCCCAGCTAGTCATACGACCATTGTCCCAAGCTTTTTGACTATCATCCCACTCATGTGGTGTGCCGTGAAAACGCTGTGCATTACCCATTTCTTGATCAAGATGATATGGCATAATCATACTGCCATCTTTAGCAATTTGTTGCCAAACACTGCGACCATTAGGCTGCGGGATGGTAAACCGGTCACCAAAGCCACGTACGCCTTTTAATGTACCAAAATAATGGTCAAATGCACGGTTTTCTTGCATCAAAATAACCACGTGTTCGACATCTTTAATGGTACCGGTTTTATTGTTGGCAGGAATCGCAAGGGCTTTTTGAATAGAAGCCGGGAAGGATGCCAATGTAGCAGCAGATAAGCCTGCAATCCCAGAACCTTGTAAAAATTTACGGCGAGAAACGGACATAATGTCTCCTTAAGCATTTGTAAGCATAAAAGTGGGTGGCTATTTTGGGGCGCAGTCCATGACAGGCTGTTTTTTAGCAGAGTTGGTGTTGCTTGATGAATTGTTATCGTTATTACAGGCAGTAAGCGACAATGCAGCAATCATGCTAACAAGTAAGCAAAATGACATAGGCGTGGATGGACGGGTCGGCATAGACGTTCCTCATAAGCAATGGACATTTATTAAAATTTATTTTAATTTTTAAGCAGTTATCACTGAAAATTAAAACAGGGCTAAATCCTAGCTAATAGAAATGTCGATGAGATGACAGTTATGTGAATGGATGATGAACGATGGATAGGGGTAAGATTTGCGACTAAACATGCTTTTAGTAGCATAGTTTAATGAGCAAGTTACAGTAAAAATTAAATGACTCAAAGTTGATGTTACAGGTGTCTTAAAACCTGATAGAGTTTTCTACACACCTTTTAAGTATGGCAGTGGGACACAGCAAAAAGATGAGTGCTTTTTTTTACTATATCAATGGACAGCGTTGGCAACTGATCGAAAATCAGCTAGCGTTAGCCAAACCGTTGAAAGGTTGGCTAACGGATAATAATCGGGCGGATAGACAGGAAAATTGGTGGAATATGATGCTGCAAACCAATTATTGATAAGCTTTAAATTGCTTAACAATTGGAGATAATAGGTTTAGTGAGTAGAATGCTATCCAATGATTCTTTTGGATTTAGCCTCATTTAACCAACTGGGGAACTCTTCTAAAAGTAGCTCATACAAGCGCTCATCGCTGATACTGGTAATACGATCTAACGCGAAAAAATTGCAATTATCAACAATACGACCTGTCATATCATCGAGTTTTTCAAGCACCCCATAATTGCGACCGCCAATCCCAACAAACTGCCAAAAAATGGGTAGCATCGCTGCCTGCGTTAAAACCTTTTGCATTTGCCGGCCACTGCCCACACCACCGTCAGAAATAAATAACACATACACAGGGACACCATCGTTAAACTGCTGATAGTAATTAATCACTGCTTCAATCGCTGGTATTTCTTCATTGATTCTTGCGCCTACCTGCCAATTGCGCCAACCGCGCTTGGTTGTTTCAATAAATTGATTGACATTGCTTAAGGTCACATCATCAAGCTGCGTGGTATATTGAGCAAATGCCCAACATTCAAAGCTGCCATCATTGTCAAAGTTAATTGCCAGTGGCATAAGGCGATCAACCACTTTTTGCACATCGCCATTATGATATTGATGGTTCATTGAGCCTGAAGCATCTAGCACTAAAGCCACACGTGCTTGTACATCAAGTAGGTTTTTCTTTTCTAGTTGTACCAGTGACTTTTTGGTTAGGTCAATGATACTGGCATTACCTGTTTTCTCCGCCTTTTCTAGCGAAATTTTCTTTTTTAAATCAATTTTAGATAATGGTGGGGTAATTGGCGCAGTTGGTGCGGCTTGGATAGGCGCTTCTTCAGCCACTTCACCACCAAAATGCTTAATTAAGGCTGCCAATCCACCATTAAAACCTTGTCCAACGGCACTCATACGCCAGATATTGTCTTTCTTATATAGCTCAAGTGCCATTAACGCCTTTTCTTGTTGAAACATACCACCGTCAATTGGAAAGCTTGCTACCGTTTGCTGCTGAGATTGCAAGTCGATTGTCATGGCTGGTAACTGCGCCATGGTTTGATGGCCATCAATGGTTAAGGTTAATACCAAGCGCTCAATTTGCGGATTTAAAGTCGCTAGGTTGACATCAAAGCTGACTTGTTGACTATTATTTTGGCTAAGCTTTAGGCTGCCACAGGGGCTTTGGGGTTGGTTGTAAAATATCATGTAAGCTTCGTTGCTAAGCTTACCTTGATTGTCTAAACCAAACAGTGCAATGTCTAAGTTTAAATTGATTGGTGGGGTAGTTGTTAAGCTAAAAATTAACTGATTGGCTAATACATCTGATAATTTAAGTTTTTGTCCACGGATAAGTTGCATCTCTAAATCCTTGTCGATAGTTATTGTTTATTGTTATGTTATAGGCACAAGGTTACATAAATTTTATTATGAGTGGGTAATATGCGTAAAAATGGCGCATATTGGTATTACAGCTACGCCATAAATGGCGATAATAAGTACATGGATTACTTTAACAAATGAAAGAACACCTGATGCAACTTTAGCCATGGACGTTTGAAAATCTATCTTCCTTTCGCCTGTAATGACTAAATCTGCTTTCTGAATAATTTGCTCATGATGACTCACTGCACTTACTAACTGATAGCCGCTAGTCAGTTTCGCTGGTAAAAATGTCATTCATCCAAAACCCGAACCGCCTGCAGCACCTATTTTATTGCGGTTATCTAGCTAATCAATAACCTATAAATTCAATGATAGAATTAATTGCCTACCAAATAAAAACCAATATAGTTCTAATTTAGTTGTTATTTAATGCTAATTGCTTAAGTGCATAGCGAATTATTCCACTGTGTGTCTGACCATATTTATCTGCTAGCTCAACCAACAAATTATACTCATACTCATTTAAAGGCAAGGTATGTGACTTAAATTTTCGGGGCGCTTTGGGATCTGGTTTTGTTGTTTCATTTGAATGATCAATAGTCACGCCATTGACAAAATCATCTTCCGTCAAAGTGGTTGTTGGGGTACGACGTTTAATCATAGCGTTAACTCCTTCATCAATGCATCAAACTCAGTACGGGCTTTGGCGTTAGTTGCCTCTATCACGCCTTTACCTTCGGCAAGCACATCACGATAGATTTTACGCTCGTGAATAATGGTTGTTAACGGTTTCAAAACTGGGAAATCACTTAAGTATTCTTTGGCTTGAACAACTTCTTTATTCGCGCGGTTGGTCGGTGCTAGGGTTAATATCCCAAAACATTGCAGTTGTTCGTTAAAGCTAAGCGCCTGATCGATTACTTCGGTTAAATGAGGTAGGGTATCTAAATCCAGCTGTGATGGTTTAAAAGGCACGATGAGTTTATCCGCTACGAGCATAGCAGTCCGTAGCTCTTTACTATCATGTCCTGCCACATCGACCACAACATACGCATAACGCTGATTTAGATCTTTAAGGGTACTTTTGATATCACCGTATCGTTGGACACAGTGTACTTTCGCTAGATTGGTTTCATCTCGATCTCTCACCCAATTTGCGGAACTTTGTTGTGGATCAGCATCCACCAAAACCACATCTTTACCAAGGTTTGCTAAGCTACACGCAATATTGATGGCGATGGTGGATTTGCCACAGCCACCTTTTTGACTACCTAACAAAATAATCATAATGAGCCTAATTTACTATTGATTTAGAACTAAATGATAACTTATTTAATGGTTAACTAGTTTTTTATTAGTATTGATTATAGTGCATTCAGAATCGAAGTCAATTAGGCGTATTTGGTATTTTTCTCATGTAGTAGAAATTAAATAAGAAAGGCACAGGTAAGCTTTTTCACATATTTTGTTGATTATAAAATGTATCAAAATACAGACTATATCGAATAAAGAAACCTAGCATATATTTTTCTAACTTTATGGTTATAATCAGATTAACCTTTTTACTCGACTTGTGATATGACCAGACTCTCCACTACGATTTGTGCGATGACCTTTCAAGGCAATGCCAGCAACCGCTTGCAGCAAGATGCATTTTTCTTTGTCGATGATTATTACCAAGAAGCGCTTGGTATAACACCTATTCGCCATTGTGATGACGCCTTTTGTGTTGCGATATCCGATGGTGTCTCACAGTCCGATTTTTCGCAAGTTGCTAGCCTTAAAGCGATGAATACGGTCAAACAATTGTGGCAAACTTACCTAGATAATCCTAATCAATCGGCTGTCATAGATATTTCAAAAATCTATGAGAAAGTGGCAACCTTGCCAAAACGTTATTATGGGGCATCCGCGACGCTTGCTTTGGTCTATCGAACGTTTGCAAAGGACAACCAGTCCAATTCATCTGTGGTTATCAAACATATTGGTGATAGTCGTGTCTATCATTTTTCAGCTATGACAAAAACATGGCGATGTATCACTCGTGATCATAATTTGCTGAATCAACTGGTAGATGAACAAGCCGCAATGGAAAACCGCCAAGCCGACTTTGGCGAATATAACCAAGACGGTATGGCAAGTCCTATGTATGCGTTAACTGATTGTTTGATTGCTGATAGTGATTTAGACAACAATCCAATGCCTGCTTACGAGAGTCAAACGTTGGCGGTGTCATCTGGCGATTGCTTGGTTGTTTGTACCGACGGCGTGCATGATTTGGTATCTTGCGATGAGTGGCAAGGTATTGATGAAACGACTGATTTGCAAAACTGGCTAAAGCAGCTATGCAAACAGATTTATGCCTCTGAAGGGCGTGCTTATGATAATGCAACCGCAATTTTAGTTAGGTTTGAGTCGCAATAACGCAAAAAGGATTAAGGAACATGGCAAATAATTCGCCAGTACTTGCTAGTGTCACTATACAAATCAATAAATATGAAACGTACAAAGTCGCGAATAGTAAAAATGAAGCCACTTTCTTTGTGGTAAGTGATGACATTGATATGGCGGATTTACAACGCTATCGACAAAAAACGCAAACGGAATGCTTGATTGCAATTACTACCACGAATAAAGATTATGATTGCCTAAAACTTGCGGATAATGTCATCTTGTGTTCACCAAATGAAGTGCCTTTAGTTATGCAAGCATTTCAACTACTACATAGCGGTGGTGGCATCATTGGTATGAGTTGGGACGAAGTAAAATGGGCAATTTCTGGTAACAAAAATATTGAATTTTTACATGGTGTAGCAGGTGGTGAAAATTGCGTGACTTTTGCATGTGAACAGTTTATCTCAAAACTACAGAGACTATCATCCAACTATCCGATAAAGAAGACGATATTGAGCCAGTTATTATAGAAGACGATATACCGATGAAAACCACTAATCCAACTCAAAGAGCAGGCAACTCAATTAAAGAGTATCTCAGACGACCACAGCAAAGGAATAAAAGTGAAAGTTAACTCACTAAACCATTTAAAAAAACAGGAAATTATTATGCCTGAATATTTAGATTTTGCTTCGTTTACTGAAAGAGACAATGGCAAGAAATGAAATGGGAACACAAATTATATGAGCCTAACAAATTAGCGGATAGTTTCAATCTCATTACCTACTTCATTGCCAATGACGATGTTGATGCCGAACAAGTACAGCAATATCGAGAAGCTACAGAAACTGACCTTCTAATTGCTCTAAATACCACTGATAAGCATTACAACTGCTTAGCAATTGCAGACAACATTGTTTATTATGGCTCAGATGAAATAGAGTTAGCAATTTATGGCCTATCTTTTATGAAGGTGTATGGTAATTTTATCGGTATAGACTGGTATGACGTGAAAACGGCACTTTCTTATGGAAAAAGTATTAAATTTCTACATAGTTCTGCAACTGGTGAAAATTGTATAGCCGTTGCTTGCGAGCAATTAATAGAACAATTTAAGGCTTGCGATTCCAAATATATATTAAAAAGTATGATGATTAATACTTTTACAGATAGTAGTTTCAATGTTGACCAACAAGAAGTCATTTGCACTCAAGTAGAAGAAAATATTGATGTTGATGAGGTTGATATTTTTTATCAAGTTAATTTTTTTGAGGAATTTGATGCTTGGAAAGAGGGTGAGCAGGGTTGTTGTATTTGTATGTTCTTGGTTTATTCTGATGAAGAAAATGATATCGCCCCAGTGATTATAGAACACGATATACCAAAGCAACCAGCTAAGCCAAGTCAAAAAGAAGACAATGCGATTCAAGCGTATCTCAGACGACAATGGCAAAGGAATAAAAATGGATAATAAAAGCAAATTAATCGATTTTGCCGAACACCTTAAACAAGCTGATGGCTTACTCATCACCGCGGGGGCAGGAATGGGCGTGGATTCAGGGTTACCAGACTTTCGTGGCGACAATGGATTTTGGACAGCCTATCCGCCCTTTCAAAGACTTGGCAAAAGCTTTATTGATGTCGCAACACCGCAACTTTTTTATACCGAACCAAAGCTAGCATGGGGATTTTATGGATTACGTCTTAATCAGTATCGTGAAGTAATTCCACATAATGGCTTTCATTTGCTAAAACAGTGGACAGAAATTTTGCCAAATCTCAAGCATGGCTCATTTGTGTTTACCAGTAATGTCGATGGTGAGTTCCAAAAGGTCGGATTTGACGATGATAAGGTTTTTGAATGTCATGGCTCCATTCATTGGTTGCAATGTCTAGACAACTGTACTCGCGATATTTGGTCAGCCGATAGTTTTGTGCCTGTTGTTGATGAATATCATTGTCAATTAATCAATGATTTTCCCTTTTGTCCGCACTGCGGCGGAATGGCTCGTCCCAATATTTTGATGTTTGATGACTGGAAATGGCAAGAAGAACATCAATCACCCAAAGAATATCAACTTGAACAATGGCTGTTTAATGTCAAAAAATTGGCGATTATCGAACTGGGAGCAGGGACAGCCATTCCTACGGTTCGTAAGTTTGGGGAAAGATTAGTATGTTACCCGATTAATGAATCGGTGAGTTTTTTGCGTGTCAATTTGCGAGAACCGCATGTGCCTGATAAGGCTAACTGTTTTGGGATTAGTATGGGGCGTTGGTGGCTTTGAATAACATACAAGAAGCAATGTACAAAAGTTAAATTTTACATAGCTATAATATGTAAATTTAAAAAATTTTAATCAAGGAAAATATGAATGCCAGATAACCAAAACCCAAACTATGAGATTAAGACAATAGTAGAGATTTTTAAACAGGAAAATTTAACTATTCCAGAATATCAACGTCCTTACAAATGGACGGTCAAAAATACCAATCAACTCATTGATGACATCCTACTACATCAAGAAAAGTCCAAATACCGTCTAGGTACGATGGTTGTCCATAATAATAATGGTGAGTTAGAAATTGTTGATGGGCAACAACGTTTTATAACGATACTATTAATTGCGAAAGTTCTATCTGATAGTAACTTTCTTGATAAGGATATTAGCTATTTTTTAACCCATTTGAAATTTAGCAATACCATTTCGCATAAAAACATCGCTAGAAACTACCAAGCAGTTATTAGCCGAGCTAGTGATATCGTAAATGAAAAATTCGCCAAATTTTTCTCAGAGCGATGCGAGATGGTGCAAATTATTCTAAAAAGCGAATCAGAAGCTTTCCAGTTTTTTGATTCACAAAACGCTCGTGGCAAAGACCTAGAGCCTCATGACCTACTAAAAGCCTTTCATTTGCGAGAAATGAATGATAGCGACTCAAGTGAAAAAATTGCTGTGGTTAGCCAATGGGAAAACATCAAATCAGAAGACTTAGCTGAACTGTTCGCTCTATATTTATACCCTATTCGGCAATGGTCAAAACGTCAATCAGCACGCTATTTTAGTAAGTCTGATATCGACATTTTCAAAGGCATTAATCTTAAGAAATCACCAGCTTATCCCTACGCTCAAATATTAAGAATGCTGGAATCTTTTACCCAACATTATAAAAATTCACCTGATAGGTTGTTTGACAATCAAGAAGTCAACTTTCCATTCCAACTTTCTCAAACCATGATTGATGGTCGGCATTTTTTTGATATGGTGAGCTATTATCAAAATAGCAAAAATAAGCTTTTTAATAGATTAAAAGAAAATGAGCAAACGAATCGAATAATTAGCACTTTAGATAATCAAGAATACAAATATAGAACAGGTGACAAGTATGTCAGACGGTTATTTGATAGTGCAGTATTCTGTTATTGGGATAAGTTTGGGCTAATAGAGATTGAAAAAGCCGTTAAAGTTATATTTTTATGGGCTTATCAAATTCGTTTAACCCAACAATCTGTTTTTATTGAGTCTATCGATAATCACGCTAGAAAAGACCTTATGTTATTTAACAAAATTTATGAAGCAACCCATCCAAAAGAAATCACTCAGTTGTTAGTTAACTTTAAAATTGAATCAAAAGCTAAAAACAGTGAATCAATCATAAATTTAGCCAAAGAATTTCAAGGAATAAAAAATGAAAAATAACGATTTAAGCTTACTTAATTTGCAAGATTTGTTCGAAAGTAATTACGTCATACCCATTTATCAACGTGATTACACTTGGACAGAAAAAGAAATTAATCAAATGCTTGATGATATCTTTAGCGTCATGAACAGCAATGCTAACTATTACATAGGCACATTGATTGTTTACCCACGTAAAAATGGTCATCAGGTGATTTATGAAACGATTGATGGGCAACAACGTGTTACCACGTTGATGATTTTAATGACATACCTTTTTAAAAATGAGAAATTTGTAGAATATTCAAAAGATAAAAGCATCTTTTGGAATCCATCAGAATTAATTTCACATTTAGATTTTGACAGTCGTGAACGCTCGACTAAAAGCTTAAACTCATTAGTAAATGGTGAAAAGGGTGATGCGGTCGATAATATCACTCAAGCATATGACATCATTCATAAGTTTTTATCAAAAAAATCTGAAGCGGATAAGCAGCAATTTATAAATTATCTGATGAACTCCGTTAAAATTTTGCGTGTAGAAGTGCCAGAAGACACCGATTTGAATCATTATTTTGAGATTATGAATAGCCGTGGTGAACAGCTTGAAAAACATGAAATTCTCAAATCCCGCCTTTTAAATATAATCAAAGATGATAAACCCGCTTATCAACTGTTTGCAAATATTTGGGAAGCTTGTGCCAACATGGAACGATATGTTCAATATGGCTTTGATAATACTGTTCGACAACAAATATTTGGTAATGATTGGAATAGGCTGTCGGCACAAAACTTCGATGATTTAACCCAATGCCTTAAAGAAAAATTTGAAAACATTAAAGATGAAAACCTTAATAGTGAAACTAATAATATTTCTTTGGCAAGTATTTTAGAAAACCCAAATATTTTTATTCAAAAAGATGAAGAAAATAAGAATAAAGAAAAGCCTGATAGATTTAATCCTGTAATTAATTTTCCAAATTTTTTGTTGATTGTGCTTAGAATTATGACCCAAGATTCTAACATTCGTCTGGATGACAAATTCTTATTAGACAAAGATATTTTTACAGCTCATATAAATACATCAGAAAAAACCAAAGCATTTGGCTATTTATTACTAAAAACCAAATTTTTATTTGATAAGTTTGTGATTAAGCGGGAATACTTTGAAAATCGTAATCAATGGAGTCTTAAAAAACTTAATTGGTACAATGAGCGTTCACAGTCTTATATAAACACAGTAAGCATTTCAGATAGCGATGAAAACCTTGAATTCAATAAGTCATTAATAATGATTCAAGCCATGTTTCATGTATCAAACCCAAGTCAGACCTATAAAAACTGGCTCTTGGCTTTACTTAATCATTTAAATAGTATAGATATCCAATCTGACTGTCAAACAGGTCAAGAACTCTATCAGTACCTTGAAAAACTTGCTAAATGTTTTATGGTCTATCGGTATTTATCGTCAACAAAGTTAGAATTTGATGAGATTATCGCAAAATCGGAAGAGAGCGTAGATTTCAATACTCATGAAATAGATAAATCAAATTTGAATAATGGGACACAGGTTGAAAACTTTATTTTTAACTATTTGGATTTTATTTTGTGGAAGGATGAAAGTTTTTATAAAGCTATTTTAATTGACAATTGTGATGATAAAAGTATTTTTGAAAAAATTAAAAACTTTGAGTTTACCTTTAGAAGCTCTGTTGAGCATTATTATCCCCAAACACCTTTTGAAAATCATGACCTGTTAGATTCCAATATATTAAATAGTTTTGGCAATCTTTGTTTAATATCAAATAGCTTAAATTCAAGACTGAATAATTTTAGCCCAGAAGCTAAAAAGGACCATTTTAAAGCAAGTAATATTGCTGAAAGTATTAAACAGTCAATTATGATGAGTTATCCAAAGTGGACTAGTGACGAAATTAATGAACATGGTGCTGACATGGTCAAATTAATTACCGAAAGTTTGCTTAGAAATTAACCTATGCCCAAAACCTACGCCATTGGCGACATACACGGCTGCAACCAACAGCTCATCGTCTTGCTATCCGCCCTAGATATCCACTCTGATGACACGCTGATTTTCTTAGGCGATGTCATCGATAGGGGAGCAGATAGTAAAGGCGTGCTTGATACTATCATGCAATATCAGATGCTTTGTCATGTTATTTTGATAAAAGGCAACCACGAAGAAATGATGCTAGGTGCAGTTTACGAGCGAGAATATCTCAAATACTGGCTAAAATTTGGTGGTATCGAAACCCTACAATCTTTTGGCGTAACCATTGATTTGCAAGGGCTACTGCAAATTCCTTATGTTTACTACAAACTGTTAAAAACGAGTCTGCCTTATTACCAAACAGATGATTTTATCTTTACCCATGCCACGCCCTTGCCACACCTACCAATGGACAAACAAACCGATGACAGTTTACGCTGGCGATTTATTCCGCTCGATGGACAAGAAGATCACATTTCAGGCAAAACCATCATTTGCGGACATTCGGCACAAAAAAACGGCAAAGTTTACCATCAAAATGGCTTAATTTGTGTCGATACCTTTGCACATGGCGGTGGTTATCTGACAGCGATTGAAGTTAGTCAAATGAGGATTTATCAAGTCGATTTAAATGGCAATGTGCAACATTTTGATTTAGCCAAACTTTAGCATTTTAGGAAAAATAATGCCTAGTATCATGGAAAAAAACCGTGGCGAACGCTTAATTCTGTTATATCAAAATTTACCCAAAGGCGAAAAGAATGCCAAGACCTTAGCTGAGCTTCTAACCATTTTTAACCCTACAGGCGAAAAAGCACAGAGCCGAGCCAAACTGCTAGAAAAAGACTTAATTTCTTTATATTTACTGTTTGACGAAAACTTAATTTGCCGCATTCCAAAATGGACGAATGAAAGTATCGCAGGCAAAACGCCAAAATACTACCTTCACCCCAATTTTACCTTAGACAGCTTTGACAACGAAAACCTATTCTTTTGGGAAATGCTCGATAAATTTACCGCCAACTACTTGCCAAAAGATATTCACAACACCCTAACTACCAAAATCACCAACGTCAAAAATCATCAAAATCGGCAATATCAAATCAGTCAGCTTGGGCAATGGAAAAACCACCTATTCACGATACCAAGTTTATTGCAAGCGCCTAAATATGACGAACATATTCTCAAAACCATCCATCAAGCGATCATCGATGGTAAAAGAGTAAAAATAAATTATCTAGCAAAATGGGCAAATGAGCCTGTTACACGGTGGGTTTATCCAAGGGGATTAATATTTATTGATAATATGATTTACCTAACTGCTTTTTACAAAGTAGAGGAAAATATATCAACCCCTGAAAAAGTGTATTTAGATGCCAACCGAAATTACGCCATCATACGCATCCAATCCGTACAGATTTTAGAAGAACCAATACCAAGTTGGGTAAAAGATTTAAGTTTGGAAGAATTAAGTCGAAAGGGCGTGCTTGAAACCCATCTAACGCAGCGAGGAAAGACAATTACATTAAAGCTTAAAATTAATCATATGGCTGCCCAACATCTGACCGAGCGACCGCTATCAAACGATCAGACTTTAGAAAAAATGGATGAAAAAAACTTGTTACTTACAGCGACCGTGATGAATACCGTAAGGCTAGAGGATTGGCTGATCAGTATGTCGCATATGTCAGAAGTTATTGAGCCTGTTAAGCTTAGAGAAATTATTATTGATAGATTGACGGATGGATTAAATCAATATGATAAATAAAATTCTGAATAGATAGGCATCGATTAAATTTAATCTAGTTCTATATTGATATTGATTAGGAACTAAATTAGAACCAAATTACCGTTAATCTTTCAAAATTAACATGCTGTTTTATGTCATTCAAGAATAGCAATTATAACTACCCAGTTTATCTGTAAAATCGACTAGTCATAGAAAATGTATACGAAAAACTATCAGAATATTTAACTAACTTACCTTATTATTTTGACAGACACTTTCACCCCAGTGTAACACTTGATTTAACCGTAAAAAGGACTTTGACATGATGAAACAGCAAATCAAAAATCAGGATGACCTAGAGCAATATGAACAAAATTTTCCTTTAAACCTGCCTAGCAGCACCTATCAGATGCTATGTGATAGCGAAGCTCAGTTTGGCGATACAAAAGCCCTTACCTTTGTTTTAAATGCTACGCAGTATCAAAACAGCACAAGCTATAGCTATCGGAATCTATTGGCATATATACGTCAAACCGCCAATATGCTTTATTCATTGGGTGCGGATAAAGATACGGTCATTGGGATTTTATTGCCAAATTTACCCGAAACCCATTTTTGTATCTGGGGCGGCGAGGCAACGGGTATTATTTTTCCGATTAACCCATTGCTTGAACCGTCTGTGATTGCTGGCTTATTAAACGAAGTCAAAGCAACGTTACTGATCACGCTTGCGCCATTACCCAATCAAGATAATAAGCCGCAGCTTTGGGACAAGGCCATCGCGGTTGCCAAGCTTACCCCAAGTTTGCAGCATATCATTGGGGTGACGATGGCTCATCATTTCGCCCATCAACTTAATATAACCTTGCCAGATGCAAATAGAGAATTTGTAAAGCAATTACCAGAGACGATCACCTATCATGACTTTTATACTGGGATTGCAAGCCAGCCCAAAGATAGATTAATTAACCCCCATACGATTGTGCCTGAGGATCTGTCTTCATTCTTTGGAACCGGTGGTACAACTGGCATGCCCAAAATCGCCATGCGTAATCATAAAAATGAAGTCGCCAATGTCTTACAGGCACGGGCATTGTTTGGTGATGACATGCTAAATCAGGGCAATGTCGTGCTGTGCGGACTACCGCTATTTCACGTCAATGCCGTCATGGTTACAGGATTATTACCCTTATCAATGGGTAGTGAAATTTTGCTGGTTTCGCCAGAGGGCTATCGCGGCGATGAGGTTATGGCAAATTTTTGGGCGATTATTGCGCATTATCGCGTGAGTTTTTTTAGTGGTGTGCCCACGCTTTTTGCTGGATTATTAAATCTACCAGTTGGCGACCATGATATTGCGAGTCTAAAACACTGTTTGTGTGGCGCAGCCCCGATGCCGATAGAAGTATTTAAGCAATTTGAAAAACAAACAGGGGTACAAATCATTGAAGCGTACGGTATGACTGAAGGCAATTGTGGTAGTTCAGCCAACCCAAGATTTGGGGAGAAGAAAATTGGTTCAATAGGGCTACGCTTCCCGTATCAGCCTATGCAAGTGATGATGCTTGATGGTAATGGTAAGTTTGTGCGAGTTGCCAACACAGGCGAGGTGGGCAATATTTGTATTCGCGGCGATAATGTGTTTGTCGGCTATTATTTGGCGCAGCAAAATCAGGGGATTTGGGTAACTGACTCTGACAATCACACTTGGTTTAATTCAGGCGATTTGGGCTATCAAGATGCAGACGGCTACTTTTTCTTGACGGGTAGAAAAAAAGAGTTAATTATCCGAGGTGGACACAATATTGACCCAAAAATGATCGAAGAAGTGGTTTATCAATATGACGGGGTAGCCGGCTGTGCTGCCATTGGTAAACCTGATAGCTATACAGGCGAGTTACCGGTTTTATTCGTTGCCCCTAAGCCAGGTATCAGCTTAGATACTGATAAACTCATGCAATTTTGCCAACAAAACATTGGCGAAAAAGCGGCGATTCCTAAAGCCATCTACGTGATTGATGCATTACCCTTAACGGCAGTGGGTAAAGTATTTAAACCTGCACTAAAACGTCAAGCGACGGTGATGGCTGTCAGTGAATTACTACTACAACATCATATCAAGGCTACCGTCAGCAGCAAAGACGACCCTACTTATGGGTTTATTGTGCTAGTCAAACTAGATGGCGATGCGTCGCATCAACCACAAGCCAAAACAGTGTTAGACCAATTGGCAATTCATTGGCAGTGGGATGAATAGGGCTTTAACTGATTAAAGCAACAACCTGATATGGTACAAGATGAGCGGTAATAGCTATAGGCTTACTTTACCGCATAGGATAAAAAGGACAGATATTCAGTCCTTTTTATAAAAAATGTTCAACGATACCCCAATTTAAGCACTAAGCCAAATGGCCGGAAAATCTGATTAATCGTATTGACGCTGTAATTGCCATTGTCATTTTCCACGTCAGAAATCGTTTTACGAGAGACCTTGACTAATGTTGCAAACGCATCTTGCTTGACCCCTAGCACATCAATACGGAGTTTCTTTAGCAGTTCACCTTGTGTCAATTCACCTTGCATAAATTGCTGAATCACTTGGTCACGAGCCTGCGTTCGACTTAATCCTTGTAAGTCGGGTGGGGCATCAGAGGCTCGCTGACGATTTAGTAAGTTACTCATAGCAATCCCCAGTCTTGTAAGCGTTTTGGCAAATAATCAAATGCAATTGCTGGATGCGATAAGATTTTTTCACTGACGCCTCGTTGTTGCAATCGATTCGTTAGATCGACCAATTTCTCGGCAGTTTGCTTAAGTTCTTTGAGTAAAATTGAAGGCTCTATCAAATCGGACAAACTCTTACAGATAGCGATAAAGTCGTAACGACCACCCAATTCTAGGGTTTGACCGTTATCATTCTGCCAAATCATACTGCGAGCGATGCCTTCGGGGTCAGCTTTCATGGGGGCAAAATCATAAATAGGGCTTAGCCAAATAGTGGTCTCATCTCGCAAAAATGCCGTATTACGCCCATGATTGTCACTATTGCCAAAGGCGATATTAAGTAAATCTCGCTTGACCCATTCTATAACAAATGCCGTTTTATCAAACTTAAAGCCCTCTGTGGTCATATTTGACCTATCAATGATATTGATTAACGCTCTTATCGTTTGCCCATGATAAAGCCGAGTAGCAGGATGTTGCTTAAGCATAGCATACACCGATTCCATCGCTAGTCGTTGGGTTTTGCCTTGCTCGTTTTGCCTCACATCAAAACGTGGTAACCATAAAGACGGATAACGCTCACCCTCAATGAGTCGCATTTGCGTTGTTTCAATGGTATCAAAGCCTAAACTGGCTAATTCTTGATAATAGTGATATTCCGCTCGTAAGATATCACAGTCGATCTCACTGCGAGACCCTCTTGGAAATTTCACCAAATAATAGCTATCTTGAGTATGGGCAGAATTTTCGGCTAACTGTTGATGGTCAATCCATACCTTATTGCTACCCGTAAGGCGCAATACCAATTTAGGGGCTTCACCGCCTGCACCTGTCGCACCGCCTGCAATGGCGCCCATTTGATTAGCATAATCTAAGAAATTGGCATGACGATTCACCACTTCTTCGATATCAAATAAACGATTTTCACCCGTTGGTAAATGCTCAACGGCTTGTTTTATGCGAAGATGCCCAATAGGTGCGATAGTAGCAGCTTCAAGTAAACGAAAATTCTTCTCTGCCTCTGATAAATGCGTTAGTCCAAGATAATTTAACCAATATCTGCGCCCTGCACCCGAAGGAATAATGTCATCTAATATAGGTAGCCATCCGTTATCAACACGATAACCAAACAGTTCAATAGGGTAGTTAATCGAAAAAGCATGCCAGTTATCAGCAAGATAATGCTGAAAGCTGTAATCACCTAAATAAGCAATTTCAATTAGATTAAATTCATTAAAGACTAACTCAGCGATGTCCTGCCATTGCTGATCTAAAAAAGCCTGTAAGGTTAACGTATTGTTCATAATATATTTTATGAGTGATATATTGCTTATTATATGGATATCTGCTTAGTTATGAAAGATATATGTTACATAATGTACAAAATTATGTGTTGGTCATAATCATATCTTGCTAAATAACCTAAAACACAGTCATACAAGCAAATCGTTAGCACACGAACTTCTATAATTCATTATTCCTAATTTCTGACGTGATAAACCAGTTTTGGCTGATAAGTCGATACCATCGACACTAAATCATGATATGTCGAAAAATCGCATAAAAATCGACATATTCGAACAATATGTTTAAATTTAATCAGAAAATCGACATAACATCATAAAATGCCTTCATTGTGACAAATTACCAAGATTTTTTAAATTCGAAAGTCAGTTTGTAGCTGTCGCCAGTGTTCAAGCAGTAACTGCTTTTGGCTATCTAACATTGGTAATTCATGAAGCTTGTCTCGCCACAATGATCTTGCAATATCTATCACTTCCAAAAGCTCTGGTTTCACTACTCGCCAAGGGATATCCGCTTTTCTCGCCCAATACTCAAAATCAGCTAAATTAATCTGATACCAATTTTTAGACTTTCCAAGATTTAACGCCAAGCTAGTCTCATTGGGAATATAGGCTTTGGTAAATACAATGTCATAAGCAGGTGACAGCCGTAAGTGATAGCGGTCAGGATATATCACACTCCAATTTTTGAGATGTGCATCGCCATTACCCAGTAAGATATTTACGAGTAGTCGTCTAGCCAACTGTTTAATATCTGCAAGTCCGTCTTCGCTATATTGATACAGAATTTTAGCGATTTGAGTATAGCTACCGCCTTCGTATTTATCATGGGCGTATTTGCCAAGGATTTGAGCAAAATCTTCACTATGAGTGCGGTTTACGTGAGAACTGCTGGCATCTTTTTGACGGTCAAAACGTTCAATTGCATAGGCATAAGACTCATTGGGTAAATTAATCTTTGGCAAGTTTTCTAATTGTTCTAATCGTACCAGTTGAATATTTGGGATATCAACGCCTGCTATCTGCGCCAGTATCATCATGCTGTATTCATTTTCAGCAACACTTGAATGAATGATTGAGGGCGTTTTGATAATCCAGTCACCCAAAACAGAGGTATTCTGGGTATTCGGCAAAGTAAATCGTCCCCCTTGGTGTGACATGGAAAATTTTATCTGTACCCCAGCTAATGAAAAATTCGCATTAAGAGGTAACTGGTCTGGTGGTACTATTAACCGTGGAGAAGCGCTTATATGATTAGCGTCAAAAATATAGCCAGGAACATCATCAATCTCAAGGCTCTCAACCACCAATGCGCCAGGCAAGTCATGTCCTAAGTAGGCCAGTAAATCAAATTCATTGTCTGAATGAATCTTTAGTCCTTGAGTTAGTAAGCTGCGCAAAGCCCCTTCAGGCAATAAATTAGATAATATAGGATTGAGCTTTTGCCGATGTACCCATTGCTGTGTCAATCTTTTATCAGCGTAGGGGAAATCGGGACGAGTTGTTAAGCTCATGGTAGGACGGTTTTCATCCATGACAAATGCTTGTGCAAAGGTCAGCACATTCTTGCAATTGTCATAGCCTGCCAAGTAACCAACGAGATGACCATGCAAAGAAAGCTTTAGGACACGGACTTTCATCAAGCATCATCCCCTAATAAACCTTGCCAAGGGTTATCAATCAAGCTTTGGATCTCTGGTTGATTGTCCTTATCCTCATTCAAAATTGCCAGTATTTGGCGTTTTTTTTCATTTGGAATAAGCATCAATTCACTATTAAGTCCCTTTGCAATCAGCTCAAGCGTATCTAGTCTTGGGTTACCTTTCGACTCGATCTGCTGATATTGTTGGCGTGATAGACCGATTCTGGCATGCATATCTTTTTGCTTGAAACCCAACTCAATTCGGCGTCGTTTAATATCATCTAATAATTTCATCTAAAATTACCAAAATTAAAGAAACATATTAATTTCTTTTTATTTGCAAAGCAATTTATATATTGTTTGATAAGATTGGTATTACACAAATTTCTCAAATAGGCTTAATAGTTCATCTTCGCTCAGTTTGATGTCGCCCTCATGGTCGGTGCTTAGAATAGACTGTGCAAGTTCGGCTTTATGTTCTTGCATATTTAAGATTTTCTCTTCAATGCTTTGATTGGTAATCAGCTTATAGACAAACACAGGCTTGTCTTGTCCAATTCGCCATGCCCTATCAGACGCTTGATCTTCTGCGGCAGGATTCCACCATGGGTCATAATGAATAACTGTATCGGCAGCGGTGAGATTTAATCCTACGCCGCCTGCTTTTAGACTAATTAAAAACACAGGCACTTGCCCAGACTGGAACGCCTCGATAGCTTCGATACGTTTTTTGGTTTGTCCTGTCAATTTGCTCAAGGCGATTTTTTGCTCATTGAGCCGTTGTTCAATCAAGGCGAGCATACTGGTAAACTGCGAAAAAATAAGAATTTTACGACCTTCTGCCACCATGTCACTGACGGTTTCAATCAAATACTCCAGTTTGGCAGATTGGGCAGCTTTATATTTTTGGCTTTTTTTGTCAGTGGGTAAATTGTCCAAATTTAATAAACTGGGGTGACAGCAGACTTGACGCAGTTTTAGCAAGGCTTCCAAAATCTGAATCTGACTGCGTTTAAAACCTTGTTCAGCAATGATTTTTTTGATGTTTTTCTGCATGGTCGCCCGCACCGCTTCATACAGCTTGGATTGTTCATCATTCATGTCGATATTGACTTCGATGGTGGTTTTGGGTGGCAACTCTTTGGCAACGTCGGTTTTAAGACGGCGTAAAATAAAAGGCTTGGTGCGATTGACCAGTTTTTGGCGTTTTTGTTTATCGCCTTTTTTCTCGATAGGGTGGCGGTAATGTTTATTAAACACGTCTTGACTACCCAAATACCCAGGCATCAGAAAATAAAATAGCGACCACAATTCGCCTAGATGGTTTTCCATCGGTGTGCCTGTCAAGCACAGGCGATGTTTGGCGGTAAGGGAGCGTAGCACTTGGGCGGCTTTGCTGTGGGGATTTTTGATATTTTGGGCTTCATCAAGGATGATTTGATGAAATTGTTGGGCTTTTAAGGTATCTTCATCTCGCACCACAAGCGGGTAGGTGGTTAGCACGATGTCATGGGCGTTGATTTTTTCAAATTTTTCATGGCGATTTGCCCCATGTAGTAGCAAGACTGACAACTCAGGGGTGAATTTTCTGGCTTCTTTTTGCCAGTTGTGCATGAGCGAGGTCGGAGCAACGATTAACACGGGACTATTTTCAAGCCGTCCCGCTTGTTTTTCCATCAGTACATGAGCCAAAGTTTGGGCGGTTTTACCCAGTCCCATATCATCTGCCAAAATACCGCCATGCTCGGTCTGTGCCAAAAACTGCAACCAAGCCAACCCTTGTTGTTGATAAGGTCTTAATTCACCGTGAAAGCCTTGTGGCGTGGGCAAATTAGACTGATAACCTGCTTTGAGTGTTTCGCTAAAAGTTTTAAGTTTTTCTGGCATTTGCCAATCCATACCGAGCGTATGTTCAAGGTCAAACAAAGCTTGAGCATCGTATCTATCAATTTTTCGCTCATCTTGTGATAACAGATGGGTTAAATTTTGCAAAATCGGTATAATGTCTTTCAAAGCCACCGCCAATGCAGTGCGACCATTGTCCAGGTTAATGGCGAATAGATGATTTTTATCAAATAGTTGCTCGATATCTGGGTGCATCAGATAGGGATATTGCTCAAGCAAATACGCCACGATATTTAACAAATCATATCGATGCCCATCGCTATCGCTGACCGTTGCTCCCACTTCAAACCAATGATTGCCATCATCACTGTTTTCGCCTGTCAAAGGCTCAACAAGCAATTCTAGATTTTGGGAAAGGTCAGCGTTAATTGGGCTATCGGCTAAATGCTCGACTTGCCAACCAATTTGAGCAAGTTTATCCACAGGTAAAAGTGCGTTAAGAGCTTCACCAAGTTCAATGGTAGCTTGATATTCAGTTGGCTGATGATTGCTATTTAATGTCCATTTAAATGTTTTAAATAGTTTTTTTAACGCCTTAACTGCCAACCGTTCAGTTTTTAAGTCACGATATTGACAGATTCGCTGACCATTTTTTTGGTCGAAAAACATCTTAGTGGGCTGGCGATAGCCTGCTTGGATTTCACCTGCTTGATAACCAAAACTAAGCTCTGCTTTGACGTATTGTTTGGAAAATTTGTAATTGTGCCAGTCGTATTTTTTGGTTTGCGTTATCAAAATGACATCGCTGGCATCCCCAAAACGGATAATCGGCTGTGGTGTATCATGGGCTTCTTCGATAGGTTGTGTGTTTGAAGATTTAGGTAATATTTGCGTTATTTGATGGCTGGACAAAACTTCTTCTACATCATTTGCCATTTCTTTAGGAATCACAGGCATAGTCAGCAATCGATACAATACGTCATTTGGCATATCACCGATTGTCTCCGCATTGACCAAGCCGATTTGGCGTTTTACTCGGTTTATAAAGGTCAAAGGCTGGGTAAACAGTATATCAAAATCGTCGATTTGCCCAAACCCATAGCGATGCTGGTCTTTATCAAGCAAATTAAATTGAAGTTTTTCGCCCTGTTGTTGGCTGTGTTGTAGCCACTGGATTTCTAGGGTTAAACTCTCGTCTGTCCAAGTGATAGGGTGAAACTGTTCTGTCTTCCAGTCATTATCCCATTTGGATTTATCGTACAAAATTTTATCTTTAATAAGCTGTTGTAATAACTCAAGCGGTAGTTCATTCGCTATCATAAAATGCTGAGCAAAAGCCGCTCGGTCTTGGGCTTTGACATGGTCATAAATTTGGGTAAATAAAGCTTTGGTAGTAATAGGAGTTGAATAGCTGTAGTAAAGATTGCTGTATTGCGTATAGGTTTTTGCCTCACGAATTTCGCCTGATTTGATACGTCGAACTTTGATAAGTTCTAGCTGCAGCTGACCAAATTTTTGCTCAAGCAGATAAACAAAGGGTGATGGCTCTTGGGTGGTGCTTTTCGGCGTCTTGCGAATGTCCAACGTGATTAATGATTGGCGTAGATTTTTAAGCCAAAGTTTGGCTTCGTCATGTTGTTTGCTATTATGAACATTTGGGCTGTTAAAATTAGTAATAGGCGGTGCATTTAAACGTTTGGCTAATGCATCGGTGATATCTTGATACTCTGTTGGATTATCAAACTGAGCAATCTTTTGCATTAACTCTTGCATAAATTCTTGATTCTGAATCAAAAACTTCTTCATTGGGTCATTTTTTTCGTCTTCTTGGTCTCGAAAAAGCCGTGCTAAAGCTGCTCCATGCTTACAAAAACTGCCGACAGGGCAGGTACAATCACTTTGGGTGATACGCTGGCTGGCTTTATGATAGGCAATTTGGGTATGGTATTTTTTCGTGCCTTTAATATCGGCTTGTAATTGCGTAGTTTGGGTAGTTTCAATTTGCTCAAGCGTGCTAAGGTCGATTTTGCTGACATATTCAAGGCTACGACTAATCGTTTGGCTATTAAATTTATACAATAAATTGGCAAGAGTGGTGATGGATTTTGGCATAGGACTGAATATTTTAAGATGTAAATAAATAGGCAAGCATTTTTAATTAAAGTAATAGTAGAAAGGATTCGAAATTTTATCTTTATTAGCTGTCATGCCACTAATAATACTTTTCATTGAGTAAATTAACTACAATTATCAAATTTTAGGTCGCTAGAATAAGACATATAGACGATGTGTTAGAAGGCTTTACTAATGAGTCTGCTTTTACCCATAAATCAGGTTTAAAATCAAGTCGGTGCTTAAAACAGCTTTTTTTTCAACTTCTACACATGAGGTTAAAATACAACCTAAAACAAATTACTTTAGCATTATTTTAGAACTAAAAAGAAACTAGGTTAGAACTACTATGAAACTTGAATTATTTTTCTTTTAATTACCGCTTTAAATAAATTATTTTCCCTATCATCAATAAGCTCAATTTCTGGATAAGCCTTATAAGCGCGCAGAATGCCACTACCTAATCCTCGATAAGGCAATAACTTACTGGCAAATGAAGCCAAAATTGGATTACGAATATTGGAGTTTCCCATCTTAATATTCTCAATGGTCAGATTATTTGGCAGATGACCAGGACTAATAATCTCAACTCTATCACTAAAAACTAATAAGCGAATCGGGGCAGAGACAAAATAATCACGGTGGATTAGGGCATTAGCAATTAACTCTTCAAAAACAATTTTAGGAATTTCAGGTTCGCCAATTGAATTAAAACCTTGATCATTTTGCAGATAACGGATGTTCATCATACAAAAACTTAGAGCTTGAGCAAACATCTCTGACAACTTACCTGCAATATCTCGACTATCGATGTACTGGTCATCCGTAATATCTGTCCCGTAAAAAGCCACGGCTTTAATTAGAAATACAGGGGGTTTTATTTGCGGTCTTTTAGCAAACAATAAAGCGCCTGCATAATTGAGTTGACACTCAGTAGAGATATTGCTAGCAACCATTAAATTCATATTCTCAAGCAGTTGGGTAGGGGTTAATGACTGTTCGTCTAAACTCTCACCATATTCATTTTCAAAAAACTGTGAAAAAACCGTCATATCTACATCTTTGATAGAGGTATTGGCTACAGGTAATTCATCGGCATAGATGAGAGCAGTCTGCTGAAAAATACGCTGTAATTCTTCTCTTGCAGTCACTTTACGTTTATCCGCACCACTTCTCACGTAAACATGCAAATTTTTATCCATATAAGGTTTGCTAATCCCTTCAGGAATATGAACTAACATAACCCTGCCATCAGGAAAGTTGAAATTTTGTGTCGCTCGGGCAATGGGTGGTCGCATATGTTCAGTACTAGCATTCGAAACCAATTGATTAATACGTTTCGCAGTATTGCCACAAGATATGAGAAACTAGCTCGTAATTTTGAGTCGGTGATTTACCTTGCTTGCATCATAATTCATGCTAAAGTCAATTAGGGACACAACCTAGCCAGAAAGGTATGAGCTAACATAATAAAGGGATAAATCACCTGATTTATCCCTTTTTAGCTATGCTACTTGTAGCCTATTGAAAATAAATGGTGCAACTGAACGTCTAAAATACTCAAGACTTTCAGGATTATTTGCAATAAAGTTTACTGCATCATCTTTATGAAGAAATTTATATTCAGGAAATTTAAATAGGTCATCATTAGTAACGTATCTTTTTCCGTTTTTTCTTGTTTTAACAATACTTAGATTACGTTTAATAGCATCTTCTTTATAGGCAGGAATGACAACATTGGTCAAAAAGTATTTAAAATTATAAGTGACTTTTTCAGTTAATAATTTTTCTGGAACTAAGATAATATATTGTTCAGTCAAAGTTAATGGGTCAACTATATGCGGTAAGTCAAAGTAGTCAGACTTCCAACATTTGCTCTTAGAGCAATAGTAACTCAATTGCTCATCCGTCTTTTTCATGGGAATGCTTAGTTTTTTACATTGGTCTTGAGTAAATTCAATAAATCCTTTTCTACCAATACTCAAAACTATATCAGATACTCTATCTTTAGCCACCCCTTCGCATACAATCATAAAATCTTCAATATTAGAAACATTTTGAAGTGCAATCACATTTGAGGCAAACAAAGAGTCAACTATGACACTAGAAAGTGTCTTACCAGTTCCATTACCATTAATTTTATCGCAAGAATAACCTAAACCTGTGCCTTTGGTTTCACCGAAATGAGCACATAATTCATTAGCTGCTACTCTGTTACCACTTTTCACAACAACAAGTAATTCTGTTATAAAAGTAGCAACCGTTTTCTTAATCTCATTAATAAAACGATTATTCTTAAGATGAACAAAATAATAAGGGTCAATAAATAACCGAGTATCATTTGTAATATCTAGGTCAAAAAACTCAAAGCCATTTTGAGGTCGGCTCAATCCCATCTCATGCGAAAATAGTTTCATATAACTATCCTTTTTAATTTACGTTTAAAGTTTAAAAAGGTACAGCCCAAAATTACACAAAATTAATTGCATAATTTTCTAGTATTAGCTAATATAGAAACCTTGCAAAAGATTATACTTACTAGCTAATAATTGGCTTGTACGTGTATTCAAGGGATAACTACTGCAAATAGTTATCCCTTTTTAATTTCTATCCACTCAAAGTTTTCACTCCTGTGCTATAGAAATCTTTATATAACATCTGGAACATTTCTGATGTTAAATTCAATTCAAGTAATAAGTCATCATATGCTAAACTACTGAATGCTTCATAAATTCTCTTTGGTTCTTCGATTTCAATAGGAAAAGGTTCTACTCTCCTAAAACCGTGCATCGCCATTTGTTTCCAAAGATTAGTAGATTGATTAGGTGTTATCGTACCTAAAGTCTTAGCTCTAAAAATTAACGCTGCCATTGATACTTTCCATTCTTTTTTAAGAGCAGCATAATCATTTAATCGGGTAGTCTTTAATTTATCTTTCAATGCTTCGGTAGGCATCAATAACTCAGCTGCAAAATCATTAGCCTCGTCTTCCATTTCTTTAGTACAAATTGGCTCACTAGAATGCTTCAAATAATGACATAGCTCGTGGGCTAAACTAAATCTATACCTATCACCAGGTTGATTTTTATTAATAAAAATACCTTTATATCCTTCGATAGACTTTGAGGTTACACCATCAACTTGTGCCTCCTCAAAGTCACACAGAAAAATATCAATACCCATATTTTCTATATGTAAAGTTAAATCATCGATGGGTCGATTATCAACTTGCCATTCAGTTCGTATAGTTTTAGCTAATTCCGATGAAGAAAGAGATTCATAGTAACTAAAATCAATCGATTTATTAGGAAAATAATTTTTTATAAAATTTTGATGACTAGTCTTTATTATTATTTCAGATAAAATCTTATTTACCTTACTTATAGGTACACTAGCTTGCTTCCTATAGCCATGAAAACTTAGAGCTGAAACATTAGCATTTTTTGATTCATAAAACTTAGTAGTAAATCCTAAATGACTCACTAGCTTACTCATTGTCTCATCAGATGGAATAAGCTGCCCTTTCTCAATTTTCGATAGAGAAGATTGAGCAATATCTACTAGACTCGCCAAATCTTTTTGACTAAGTCCATGATATTGTCTAGCAAGTGTAAGATTTTCGTAATTAAAGTCTATCATGATAAATATATTATCATGTAATTCATAGTTGTCAATAATATATCGTGATTTTTAACCAAAAAATATTCCTAAATATATCTTGTTAAAAAATTATATTAAATATGATATCTAAAAATTACAAACGGTACTATCAGATAATGGGAAGTTTCTATACCATGATACTGATGCTTTTCATACCAACTCATATCTCGTTGATAGAAGCGAGTGGTAGTAAAACCTACTAGTTCAATATTCATATTGCCTAACTTAGTGGTTAAATTGCTTGAAAACTGGCAAATAAGCTGATTACCTGGTGAATAGAAACCCGATGTCATTTTATGCTTATTCCAGTCTTTGATAATAAATCGACTAAATACATCATTTGATTTGCCCCAGCCATCTTTAACAAAAACCTGAGTGACAAAATCTCGCCCTTCTTCAATTACCAAGGCTTTTGGTGTCAATACAATTTCTTCCAGTTGTAAGAATCGGTGAAAACATAAATGGTCTGGTTTACTCACCTTTGGTATTTCAAGTTTATTACCTTGTTTAGCTAACAAATCAGCTAATATTTGATGATTATTTTGTTGATGTTGCAAAACAGTGAGTGATTGCTTAGCTCGTGTCAGAGCCACATATAAAGGTCTAACCGTATCTTGACTATTTTCGTGATTTTGCTTGTAGCTACCTATTTGGTCAATGACATAAATATGGTCAAATTCCATGCCCTTAGCACTATGGTAACTGAGCAAGTAAACCGCTTTTTCACTATCATATTGGGTTATTTCAAGCCGTTGTAATACTTGTTCATAGGTAACATCAGCTAAGTCTTCGACATTACCTAAGATAGCTTGCCACGCCTTATCTAAAGCGGTTAAATGTTGTTGTTGTCGCCAATTTTCTAAAAACGTGGTCACTTGTCCATCAATTATCGTCAGGCGTTCATTATCCAAAAACTGGTACAAAGCCTGTCCGATAAAGCTATTTAATGGAATTAACTGCTCGCTTTCATTATAGCGTTGGCTGTTAATGCCTAAAATTTCTAGATAATGCTGTATTGCATCAAAGTCTCGCCATTGTGGGGCTAAAATGGCGATGCTAGGTTTATGCTCTAAACTTTCGAATTCAGCCAGTTTGGCTTGAATATCTTGAGCAACCCAACTCGCCATATCAATACCTTTTGGCTGATGAAATGTGCCATAGCGAATCGGCGAATCTGGGTGAATATGAGTAGGCTTGATGCTATTATCAGCATCTTTTAACCGTTCTTCATTGGGTAGTGACTGGCTGATAAAGTTATTGGCAAGATTGACGATATTATCGGCACTGCGATAATTATTGAGCAGATAATATTTCTGTGAAACGTCAATATGATAGTTTTGTTCAAACTGCTGAATAAACTTGATACTTGCCCCACGAAAAGCATATAAATTCTGGTCATCATCACCCACAACCATTAGATAACCACGTTGTTCATAGTTGCCTGACGATTGATTGTCAGTGGTATCTTCTTCGGTTTCCGCTTCTTGCAAGTCAGCTAATAACCCAATCAACTCGTATTGATACTCATCAATATCTTGGAATTCATCGACCATGATGTACTGAAAATACTGGGGGGATTCTTTAAGCTGGGCAATCGCTTGCTCAATCAGCCATTGGTAGCGGGTATTGTTCCGGCGTTTATCGTCATTTTTTTCTTCATTTAGATGAGCAATCCGAGAACAAATTTCATCCAATTGTTCATTGGTGGCATCTTTTTCTGACAGTCCTGTGATTTGTCTAGCCAAAGCATGGAAAGTCAAAATCGTCACGCCATTAGCATTATTTCCTACTAGAGCTTTTAGGCGGTCTCGTAATTCACACACTGCTAAACGGTTATAAGCCAAAATCAGAATTTTCTCAGGCTTAATCTCTTCAATCATCAACAAATGGGCAACCCGATGTACAACCACTGTGGTTTTTCCTGAACCAGGTCCTGCCAAAATCATCGATGCACGGCTTTTATCTTCAATGATTTGTTTTTGTATATCACTTAAATGGTTGGGTAAAATCAGTTTTTTATAATCTTTGAGGTAAGGGCGAGTGACATCGGTTTCTTTGGGGATATATTGCTCAATCACGTCGGTTAATGGCTTTCTAAAGTAGTCTTCCATCAGTGAGCGTTTAGTGTCTATGTCGCTACCCAGCCAATGATTTAACACATGAATCCGCATACAACGGTCTTCATAATGTTGTTGTAAGTAGCGATAAGCGACGGCGTTATATGGCTTTTTGGTTTTATTCGCACCAATAAAGAAAATCGCATTGGCATCATCGTCAAGCCGTGATAGCTCAATAATGCCCAGTTTTTGAAGTTGTTCAAGTTGGTGCAAAATAATTATTGGTGAAAGGTTAAACTGCTCGGCAATATCGTCCAACGAGAAATTTTCGCCGACTTCTTTCCCCTTCCCATCAAGTTTGGCAAAAATATACTCATCCAGCAATGGGGCAAGCTGATTCAGTTGCTGTTCAGCAAGAGTTAGCCAATTGTGCCAGTTATCACTAAGTTGCTCAATCCCTAGTTGCTCTTTGGTTTCGGCGGTCGAGCTGACAGTAAAATACTGGCGTGAATGATGGCGTGTAGCAATGATATTTAGCGCTCGCAACATTGGGAAAATTTCTTTAGCCGTGCGGAACTGATACTGATGAGACACAAGCCAATTATCTAGGGCTCTGCTATCAAAACGCTCAAACCCATCCACACTATCCATCTCTTGATAATGTGTTTGAAAAAAATTGCTAGCAATAAAAGCTTTTAAGGCATCAAGCATACGCTTTTTTTTATTAAACTCACTTTTTAGATGTCTGACCGTATAGTTTAAGCGAATATTGACCACGATTTCCCATTGAGCAAATCCCAGTTTGACCAATTGACGAAGTAGGTTAAGTAACTGCTTGACCGAATAGCCTAACGCTACCGCAAGCTCGGGCAGATGATAACGAGTGGGCTGTTTTTCAGTGATTTTATAAATACTGGTTTGGGTCGGTAGGTTATCGTTAATTTGCTGTAATTGATTGTACAGTTTAAGCAGTTTACCATTATGCTCCTCTGTGGGACTTTGCAATAGTTTAATCGTAATGAAAGCAGGTTGTTGTTCTTTTTCAATCAACAAGCCATAGCGCTCTAAAGCCAATAGAGCTACACGAATTTGGGTATTAAGCTGCTCCGCATCATCGTCAATGCCCAAAATCGGCAACAGTAAATTGCCTGCAAACCATTGGTCACTAGGCTGTCTGCTCAGAATTGGTCTGATTTGTTCCCAACAGTTTTTTAAGGTGTCGGTATTGGGGATACGAGAATTACGTTCTTGTTGGAATTGATTTTCGATGTCGCTATTGTCCCACAGCATAAAAGCGTGGGCGTGTTCATGGGATTTTCTTGCCCCACGCCCGATTTCTTGCACATAGGATTCAAGATTGTTTGGCACACCACTATGGATGACGGTATGAATCCCTGCTTTATCAATACCCATACCAAAAGCATTGGTACAAACAACCACGTCCAATTCATTATTTTTAAACTGTTGTAAGATTTGCTTTTTCTGCGATTCATCAAGTTTGCCATGATAAGCAACTGCTTTGAGATTTTGTTCGGCAAAGTGTTTGGCGTACTCTTCGCAGGCTTTGCGGTTTCTCAGGTATACAAGGGCAATACCTTGCTCTGGATGTTCAGGATGGTTTTGTTCATACCAGGCATGACGTTCACGCAAGATTTGATAAATTCTCGTCATGCGGTTTTCTTTTGGCACTTGTTCAAAGTGTGGCGTGATATTCTCTCGCCAAATTTTTAGGCTTTCAACAGGTGTACCATACTGCACCAAAGGCTTATTATCGGTTAAAGCTATCAGTTTATTGACCAATTCTTTATCCAAATCTTCTTTGACACGGCTCGATGCAGTAGCGGTCACTAGGCTGACTTTTGGGGCAATGAAATCATAATCTCTAGCAGGCTCATCAACGGTTTTGGGCGTATCTTCTGCCAGCAAATCAAATTGACTGTCATGTTTACTAGGCTTTTTCGCTATTGCTTCAATGCTTGACTTTACTTTTTGAGCGAGATCTGGGCTATAACAAGCGATAATATGGTCAGCAATGCGCAAAAAGTCAGGGCGAAAATCGGTGCCCCATTGGCTTAAGGTATGAGCTTCATCCAGTACCCAAAATGCAGGCGGGCGATTTTTAAGCAATTGACGAATACTATGAGTTCGCAAGCGTTCTGGGCTTAAATACAGGATGTCAATATCGCCTTGCCATACCCCTGTGATAATGCTTTTTTGCGTTTCGGGGGTTTGTCCTGATGTTAGGTAAGCGATACGACTTTCATAGTTGGGCAGTTGGGTATGTAGATTAATGACTTGATCTTCGATTAAGGCTTTAAGCGGTGAAATAACAACCGTAAGTTGGCGTTGATACTTACTAAAAATCAATGCAGGTAATTGGAAAGTTAAACTCTTTCCGCCTCCTGTTGGTAAAATTCCCAGTGGGATATCTTGATTGGCAAGGGTAGCTTTGACAATTTGCATTTGACCATCACGCAATTTATCAAAGCCAAAAAACGCTTTGCATTGGCTGTTAATCCAATCTTCATTAGGCTCATGAATTTGCCAAAAAATTGATTCGGCCTGCTGAAAGCTGACTTTATACAAAGGGTGTTTGCTAATCCATACAGGACGGCGAGCTTGCGGTTTGGCAAAATAGCGAAGCCAGTTAACAAAACACGCTAAACCCAGATATTGCCAAGGATTGGTGTTCTCTTTCGGTGTGATTTTTTGCTGTTTGAGTGTATCATAAGCTTGCTTTAGCAAGGCAATAAGCTCATATTGATTGCCTTCGGGCATTTCGCTCGTGATTTTATCCCAGTCAAAGATACAGTCATTATCGACATAAAAATACGATTTACTGGATAATTGCTCAAGATTGGGCAATAGTTGATGGTATAAAAACTGGCTATCCAAGGATAAATTATCCCATGCTGTTAGACACAGCTGAAATATTATCCGACTTTCGATACAGTCGAGCACAGGATTGTTATAAGCGGTATTGGCTTTATAGAGTTTGGCTAACGCATGGGTCGGCTGATGTGGAATCAACAGGCAACTAAGGATAAGCGTATCCCATGTTTTGGCTTGCCAATCAGCCAACGTGTCATCAGCAATATTCAACTGCTCAATACCGCTAAAAAAGTCTACTAATCTTGGCAAATCAAACTCAATTAAATTATGCCCGCCTAAATAGTGAGCCGTCTGAAAAATCTCAAAAAGCTGGCTTGCATTGTTATTAAACAACGTTTTATCAAATTGCCAATATAAACCATTAGCGATAACTGCTCCGTCAAGCAGTTTTTGAGTATCTGGGTCAATTTCTAAGTCAAGCCACATGATAGTATCTGGCTTTAACTTAACTTGGTCTAAAATCGCTTGGATGTCGTCTACTGCGGTTAGGCTTTCAAAATAGTCGCTCAGATTGGATTGTAGGTATTCACCTAGCCCTGCAATGGGATTAGGTTCTTTAGGGGGTTGTGAAATAGGTTCGATAAATTCTAAATCAGTCGTCATGGGCTTCATTTATTTGAAGTATTGAATATTAAACTTATATCTGCTATTTATAGCATAGCAGATATAATGCTAGATATTTTAATAATTATTGGTTGTAATGAATTGTTATTGATAACTTTTTAATTATTGGTCATAAGGAAATATCATGAAGTTTGTGTTGCATGAAGCACATGGCCCATTATCTGATATGGAAGAGATGAGAGCGTTATATGAAAATCTGGTTTATTCTGACTTTCTACTCTATCAGTATCGAGAAGGCAACTTTACGCTTGATACACTTATAGACATGATAGCTCTACCAAATATAGCAATCACGGAAGAAGCGATTGACCAATTTAGTAAAAATAGTATTCAGGTAAACAATCTATTTAAAAATTGGTTTTTACAACTTGGCTTTTTTGAAGATGAAAAACTTTATCAACGAATTAATAGTCTCGATAAAATCATATTAAGTGCTAAGTATGGTAAGCCTTTTGCTTATCGCTATGAAAGCCTTGTACCAATTGAAAATTTGGTGCTTAATAGTAAAAGAAATTTTTGGCAACATTTTTACGGCATTGTCGGGTCATATCATCATAAAGAAAGCTTGGAGCGAAGAGATCATACTAAGAGAAAATTGGTTGAAGAAAAACGAGCTGAAGCCAAAGAAATTGAGCCAATTCACTCATATAACAAATTCATTGAGTTTCTCTGTCCTGAATTGAATGGACGGATTTTATTTTGGGGAGAATATAATAAGGCTCTTCACAACGCTGAACCCGAAGAACTAGCTACTTTTTTTAATTGGATAAATTTCTATCGAGAATTCATAAGCAATTCTCCAAAAATAGACTTTGAAAATATTGCTCAACATGAAAAATTGGTTTTAGCTTTATTAAAAGAATACGCTCAATCCTACTTTTCACTTTTATCATCCAAGCATTGGAAAGTTATTCTTGAATTCTTAAGAAAATATTCATCAAATGAAAGAAAGATTATCGAAATTGCAGGAGTATTTCAGAATGAGACTAAAAATAATGAAGCAGTCAGAGATTTTGAACGACTGGCTATGTTTTTCGATGCCGATAAATATATGCTTTATACCACATATAATGGTCACTTATCTTATGATTTGAGCGTTGTGCACAGAAGAACATATGAGAAATGGGAATTGGAGAATGATAACTATTTAGATTATTTCGCAAAAGTCATAGCTTTGGCTGAAGAATCTCGTAATACCCATAAGGTTATAAATATTAAGACTTTAGAAAATACTTTCTCTGAAAGGTTACGCCATAATTTTTATCCTGTAAGCAAAAGCCTGGTCGATGAATGGATTGAAAAAAGATTGAATTACGAGCGTTACCTAAATGCAGAATATATAATCAAGGAAATTTCTCAATTTATCTTTGACAATGAGAGTTTCCTAAAAACTCATTCAGATAACATATAATCACTATTAATGTTATTAAATATTATAAGAGTTATCAGCAGGCTTTGTGCATTGAGAATACTTGCTTTAGAGCCTAGTAAATGTACAACTTGTTGAAGTTAGATGTACAAATTATTGAAAATAGATGTACGGATTATTGAATTAAGATGTACAGATTATTGGTATAGATGTACAAATTATTGAATTGAAAACTTGGTTAACTTTTGTAACCGATGTCACTTAAGGTCACTTACGATTTCATGCTTTTTTTGTCCATTCTTATAATTAAGCGAAATGCTTAATAACGAGTGGTATGATGGCAGAGGCAAATTTTTACTGTAAAAGTAGTGATACAATCATGATTACCAAATCCAATACCTTAGTCGAAGCTGGCTATGACTTGACGATGGCAGAACATGATTTAATGACGCTTGCTATCAACAAAATCCATAAACTACAATCGGGTGGTAAGCAAGTGATGATTACTGCCAAGGAGTTCGCTGCCGCTAATCAAGTCAGTGACATTTACGCTTATAAAACGCTTAAAGATACCGCAAAAACACTGGGTGAAAAAAAACTAAAATTCACGCTTTATCGTGACCTTTCAATCATATCTGACAAAGAAGAAGATAAATTATCAGTGCTTAAACCGCCTCATAATAACTTTACAACACTTCGTGCGGAGTACAATTGGCTACAGGGTATCTCCTACCAAGACCAACAGGGATATCTGTTACTGCATTTTTCTGACCCATTGGCGTTTTTGATTGAACATACGGGTAAAGCATACACCAAATATGACTATGTCAAAACCGTAGCTTTCACAGGAGCAAGTAGTAAAAGAATCTATGAGTTAATCACCAAATGGCAAAAACTGGGTAGTACCCCTGAGATGTCCATCTTTGAGTGGAAAGATTTATTTGGCGTGGCTGACAAGTACCCGAAGGTCGCTGAATTCAGACGGCGAGTACTAGACCCTGCTATTGAGCAAATTAACAAGCAAGGTGATTTTAAACTTGAGATCGCCCCAATCAAGGCAGGTCGCAACATCACTCACTTTCGTATCGATATTAGCGTTAAAAAGAAAACCGATACAGCGGAAATTAGCGAGTCGAGTGTCAAAATGCTTCATCTTCTAACAGCTTCACAAGCCAGTACCTTTGCAGTCAAGCTTGCCAATGATACAAATTTTGGCAGTAAATTTGCTCGATCTGGCGAAGCGATGACGGCATTTATTAGTCGAGTTTCTCATGAGTTACAACGTGACCATGACAAGGTGACGTTATACATGCCGTACTTGTCAAAGCTTGGATTTAAATGCTAACCCATGTTTTAAACTTTACTTTGAAGCCTGTTCATCAGGCATGTATTCAAAAATTTCCCCCATTGTCACGCCCAAAAAATCACACAATTTATCTATCGTATCAAAATCAATTTGTGTTGATTCGTCTTTATAAATCTTATGCAACGTGGTTTTGCTAATGCCCGTTTGCCTTACCACATCTGCTACACGCAATTTTCTTTCAGCCAATAATAACGGCAAGCGATTATTTATCATCATGCACCTCTGGCTCTTTTAGAGCATCTTCTGCGTCATTCGGAATATGGTCAAACAGTTCATCAACAGTCACTTCTAAAAACGCACATAGCTTATCAATCGTCTCAAATTCTATTCGCGTTGATTGTTCATTATAAATTTTATGCAAGGTCGTTTTGCTAATGCCTGTTTCTCGGACAGCATCTGCGACTTTAAGCCTTCTTTCAGCTAATAAAAGTGGTAATTTACATTTAATCATAAAAAAGTACCATAAGAGTTGTAAAAAGTACTTGCTCAATTATAAAATTGTGGTAAAGTATATCTCAGATAGAAAAAGTCCTATCTCAATTATACTTTTTACAAGGAGTCTATTATGACAACACAAACGTATCTTACCACAGAAGAGCTTGCTGAGCGTATCAAATACAATCCCCGCACGATTCGTACTCGCTTAAAAGACAGTGTACTTATCGAAAATATTCACTACATCCGCCCCTTTGGTGGTCGCAAAATTCTATATGTTTGGGAGCGGATTGAAGAAGATATGTGCAAACCTGCCATGAGCCTAATCAACGGCATGGCACTACAATAAGGAGTGATGAAATGGCATCAATAAGAGCTAGACATGGCGTGTTGGTTGTGGATTTTCGCTACCACAATATTCGCTGCCGTGAAAAAACCAACTTAACCGATACCCCTGCCAACCGCAAAGCCTTGGCAAAGATCGTCGAAAAAATGGAAGCAGAAATCACCTTGGGGATTTTTGATTATGGGGCATACTTTCCCAAAAGTGACAAAATTGAGCAAATGAAACAGCTTGATGACCGAGTCGAAACGTGTGTCAGTCGCAAACCCATGTTTGGACAGTTTAGCCAGACTTGGTTTGATGAAAAGCAAGTCGAATGGCGACAAAGCTATCAACAGAAAATGCGAATTATGCTGGATAACTACCTTTTGCCATATTTTAAAACAAAGCCATTACATACCATTAAAAAGGCAGACTTGCTTGATTTCCGTAGCTCCCTGGCCAAAGTTCGTTACGGTAAAGACAATCAAACAAGTCTGTCGGTAGCACGAATTAATCAAATTATGATACCTCTGCGTATGATACTACAGGAAGCCAGTGACCGCTATGGCTTTGAAACACCTTTTAAAAATATCAAAAATTTAAAAGAAGAAAAGCCTGATGTTCATCCATTTACGCTCAGTGAAGTATGGCTTTTTCTAAATAAAGTGCGAGCCGATTACAAACCCTATTATACCACTCGTTTTTTTACAGGTATGCGAAGCAGTGAGATAGATGGTTTGAAATGGGAGAATGTCGATTTTGACCGCCGAGAAATTAAAATTCGTTCTGCGATTGTTGACGGCATTGAAGGTCCGACCAAGACTTACGGCTCAAACCGTGAAATTGCCATGTCACAGCTTGTATATGACGCATTAATAGAGCAAAGATACCATACTTATGGAAAATCAGACTATGTGTTCTGCAATTCACAAGGTAAGCCATTGGAGCATCGCAACGTCAATCGACGTATTTGGACACCCACGTTAAAGCTATTGGGGCTCAAACATCGCAGAGCGTATCAGACTCGGCATACCGCTGCTACCCTTTGGCTTGCAGCAGGGGAAAATCCTGAATGGATCGCCAAGCAAATGGGACATAGTAGTACCGAAATGTTATTTCGTGTGTACAGCCGTTATGTGCCTGATATGACTCGTCAAGATGGCTCAGCAATGGACAGCCTGCTATTGGCAAGCAAACAACTCGCTTCTGAAAGAAACAACAATCAACAAGATAATGCTAAAAAGGACAATAACTAATGAACAATACAAATCAACTATTGCAGCAACTACTTGGACAAAAAAATGATTATGTGAGTGCTGAAGCATTACAGCTAGGAAATGAATTGATCAAAGAGTTCGATATCATGCCAACCAAAGAGTTAGCAGAGTTTTTGGAGATTGAGTTAGATGTAAATGACCAAAAGGCGGTGCGCATTTGGACACAGCGTCAATTACATCGCATTGACCCAGATGAAACGGATAATGAGCGTTATCGGCAGTTACGCTATCTTTTTGATAAGCAGTTTCCAGAGTCAATGTTAGGAGGCTATGATGAGTAATAGAGAGCTAACAAGCTACAACATAATCTACGATTCAATATTGACGCCAGAGCAGGTTAAGGCGTGTAATTTTTACCTTACTCCAAATTTCGATGAGGAAAGCAAACCCACTCACATCGTTTTTATGAATATGGCCTGTGAGATTTATGGCATGACTTCTGATGAGTTGGCTTGGGCATTGAGTAAATTGCGGTTATATAGCAACGATATTTTATGTATTCACTGTGGTATAAAATATCTGCTGAATGAGCCGATACAATATCATCAAATGCCTAGCGATTGGGAAAATTGGGAATGCGATACGTGTCTTGCATTTTTAGGGCAATCCATGCAATTTAACCAAATGATTGATTTATACCCTGTCAATAATAATGATTGGGAACGAGATGATGATAGTGACGATGTGCCACCTTTCTAAAGATCCACTAAATGACACCGACCTGACAAAAAAGCCACTAAGTTTTTAGTGGCTTTTTTTCTGTAACATCGCATGTTAACCCCTATAAGCTTACCTAGAATAATTTCAGCTAAAATATAGGTCGGGGTATGCTATAGTAAATCAAAAGCCTACCGCATGGATGTCACATGAATTTTGTCGATGTTGAACCCACCTTAGAAAACTACTGGCGAGCCATTATCTTATTTGGCAAAAATACCGCGTCTTATAAATTTGCCCTTGCTAAAAGTTTGATTGATGTCAGCCTTGAGCGGCAATCAGATTTAATCACCCTTGATGATTTAGCCTTGCCATATGCCTTGCACCTTGCTGAGCATCTTAAACACAGCCCTAAACAAAGCACAGGTAGAATGGGTCAATTTATTCAAGCCTGTCAAGACTATAACGTTGGCAAAATCGATGAAGATAGGCTGATTCAAATCACCAAAAAAGAAGGCTTTAAATATGTGCTCGATGCCTTTCATGTGGTTAATACCAAAGCCGTGACTGAGCGATTTTATGATGTGGTGAATGAAGAGTTTTTTATCGATGAGCGTAGATACAACAAAGGCATTCGCTTAACGGATAATCTGTTTAAATTGTTTTATATTTATGACAACTCAGCCAAAGACTTAAACCAAGAAACCGAGTCGCGGTGGAATTTGGTCGAAAAAGCCTGGGAATTGAACATCAATAAAAATCTCATAGCGGTGGAATTTGACCAAGAAACCAAGCAACTTTTTACCCATGATAGTAAACACCGCAGAACCAATATTACTACCTCTCGTGGTGCGTTAAATGGTTATCAAAAGAGCCGTTGTTTTTACTGTTTTAAAGAAATTAGTATTTCATCAGATGACGATTTGCTAGCTGACGTTGACCATTTTTTTCCACATTTATTAAAGCCAGACGTTGCCAACGCTGGGTGTTGTCGTCCTGTCAATGTCGATGGCGTTTGGAATTTGGTATTGTCATGTGCCGAATGCAATCGCGGTGAGAGTGGCAAATTTGCCCAAGTGCCAAGTATTGAGCTACTAGAACGCTTGCACACTCGCAATGAGTATCTGATAGGCAGTCATCATCCACTGCGTGAAACGCTGATTATGCAAACAGGCTCAAGCGAGCGCGACCGCAAATACTTTTTAGATAAATCCTATCGTTTTTCCAAGGAACGCCTTATTCATAACTGGCAACCCAGACCACAGGGGTTGAGCATCTTTTAATGACTACCTTAGATTACTATCAAACCCATGCTAAAGATTTTTTTAGCCAAACCAAACAGATTGATATGCAAAATGTGTATCAGCCATTTTTAGAACATTTGCCAAACGGTAAGCAAAAAATTCTGGACGTTGGCTGCGGCTCAGGGCGAGATAGTGTATTTTTTGCTAATCAGGGATTTGAAGTTGTCGCCATTGATGGCTCACAAAATTTAATTGATTTGGCCAAGCAAACTGATACGCGTATTGACTGGCAATGTATGACATTTGATGAGATAGCCACACAAAGCTGGAAAAATCAATTTACCGGTATTTGGGCATGTGCATCATTGCTTCATGTGCCTTTTGATGATTTATCCAAAATTTTAAATGAATTAATCACTTGCCTAAAGCCCAATGGTGTTTTATATGCGTCCTTCAAATACGGCGATAGTGAACGAGAAAAAGGCGGGCGCTTTTTTTGTGATATGAATGAAGGCAGATGGGAAATTATTGAAGGTCAACTGGAATCTGCCAAAGCCTTAAAGATTTGGCAGACGATTGATAATCGGGTGGATAGACAGGAGATTTGGTGGAATATTATTTTACTTAAACTATCAAATTTAGGATGACTTCTTAGAAAATTTTTAATTTCAATTGGTTTTGCTTAATTCTTTTCCCAACCCATGATTAACAGCCAATGTACGATATGTTTTATCATTACTGAATTGGGCTGTTTTTTGGTAGGCTTGCCTTTATCATTTGGCCGTATCATACTGAGGCTGAACCCGCTATAAATCGGCTTTTGGGTAATATCTCCGTTAAATTCAGCAAATTTTTCATTAAATTTTTTGATAGCGTGTCTCGTTTCTTTGTTATCAATCGGCATACTAAAAGATTTTTTACCTGTTACCTCATTAACTACTGTGGTCGGTGTGTATTTACAAATATTGATACGCCAATACTCGCTTGGGAGTATTTTTAATGCTGTTTCAAGATAGCCATAGAACTGCTTGGTTTCTTTGAATGGAAACCGAATTTCTGGTTTTGAAGGTATGGTTTTTTCATAAAAAATTTGTACAAATTCAGCCAATTCGCGTTTACCTGCTTTAGACTGGCACAATTTTTCAATATTATCAAAGCAAAGGTTTGCTAGGGCAACCTCTTGGTGATAGTGCAATGGCGTTGGCGTAATAATGGGATGAGATGACAGTTGCTGACGTTTTTGACTGACAAATTTATAATTGGGTGAGCCGTTTTCATGGGTAATTAGTTTTAGGGCATTTTGATAAATTTGCATCGCGTCGTTAAAGTCAATATTAAGTTGACAGGCACTCGATAAATCTATGCCTGATTCGATATCACTCAGCATTTTCTCAATGACCAGACGTTTGTATTGACCAAAAATCAAAGATGATGGCGGATCTTGTAATGTTGTTAGAAGAGGCGTCTCAACAGCATCCGCTTTTATAGATTGCTTGGCATTAGGCTGTAATTTTTGCGTTGAAAGTGCATTATTCATAAAGCTGCGAATATGCCAAAGATTAACGACTTTATTATCAAAATCTACTGCATCCTTGTGATATTGGTTAAAGCTACGCCTTGCTTTACCTGATAATTTGATGACAGTGGCTAATGGTAATTGAATTTTGGCTTTTGACAGTTGATGATGGGCGATAATATCCGCGGTATGAACGTAAGAACTAAACGTGGTGTTCAAATCAGCATGCCCGGCAAAATCTTCCAATACTTGCCAAAAATTTGGGCTGACTGTCCTTTTTGAACCCAATGCAGCATGGCGAATGGCTTGTACCTGTTCACGGCTATAATCGGTAAAATACTCAATAACACTATAATCACAGCGTAATATTAGCGCCATATTTGAGATGGCATTGTGACGAAAACTGTGCATACTGATGTCATGATAGCGGTTTTGTAAAATCGGGTCAGTTAAAATCCCGCGAAAGGGTAGCTCGACACTGTTTCTATCGATTGGTTGAGCATGGTGTGGTAGGGTAAATAAATAATGAGCGTTCTGTCGTAATTTCTGATGGAAATATTTTGTGAATGCAGCCAGTTCAGTAGGTTGCAACAGCACATTGAGCATAAAACGGCGGGTGGCATCATCAGATTTTAAATCGCGTTGTGCATGTGGTCTTAAGACAATATTGTAATCAATAAACCCCTGATTATCATACTCAATATCTGAAAGCCTAATTGATAGCACTTCCATAAATCGCATCCCTGTGCGATACAATAGAATCAGTATCAGTTTTAGCACATCTCTTAGCTTGTCATTAATAGACGGATGGTTCTCGAGTTGCGTGAGCATATGCTGATATAGCGCGACAGGAATTAGACAGCTATTAACGACTAAGGGGTCCTTATCTCGATTTAATCTCAGATATGGGGCGTTAAATTCTCTGACCAGTACGTCATGTAAGGATGCTAGCACAGTTTGGGTATAGCCCATTTTTAAGGTGTTTTTTGTACTTATAATTTTGTCATAAATAAATTTATATTCAAAATCTTGCCAACCAATAAAATCTGCATCACGAGTTTCTGCCAAAAAATCATTGCCAATCTCTGATAAATAGCGTTGTAACGTGCTAGGTTTATTGCCTTTTTTAGCTAAATCTATGAGCCATTTCACCAGGCGTTGCTGGCTAGCTAATAACGGGCTTTCAACGTAAAACCGCTCTAATTGACTGACAATTTGACTTTTCTGACCATTTAAAATGTTGCGAATGACTTTAACAATATCATCCTTAAAATCGCCTTCTAGATCAGGTGTTTTAGCGCTGCTGTTTGAGGTTGTAAGCTGATCAATCGCTATAGTTGGCTCGTTGCTAGTGATGGTGAGCGAAGCTTTGGTACGTGCATCGATTTTTATGGGGCTAAAATAGCGCAGCAGTTGCTCAAAGGTGATAGCAGTATGGCGTTGTCGACCGACCAGGGTTTCAACCATTTGCTGGTCAATCTTTACATTGGGTAGGGTTTGCCAAAAGATATTGATATGATTGAGGAAATTGGAATTTGCAAAGTTATCGGCGTTAAACTTTTCGCCAACCAGGTCGCTCAGTCTGCGAATACATTCTGCATAACTGGGAAATTTGCTGCTTTCAGTAAAATGCGTATTGAGATACACCAGCCAGAGCCGACTGACATCATTTAAAAACACCCATCTTGAATAATATAATTGAACCTCATCAGGGTTTTCATTATCCAACCTTACAATACGATTGGCATACTCGGTTGATGTTAATTCAATCGGTAGTAGTAGCTGTTCTTTACCGACGTGATAAATGGTTGTTTTGTCTTTTAATGCTTGATATACCGCTTTTATGATCAGCGCTTCGTTATAACCGCCAAAGACGATCTGGGAAAATAATAACCAAGTCACACTATCGAGTAGGGTAAAGCTATTCTTAACTTGCCAAATTTGTAGGGCATTATTAACGATTTGCTCGGCTGTTTCTAAATATAAAAAATTGTCTAGATCATTGGTGTTAGCGGGACGTTTAGGGATATTGGCTATAACAGGGGTTGGAAACGGTTTTAGATTTGCCTTACTACGTTGTTTATTGATATTGTTGAAAAACTTTAAGCGGTGAGCCATTGCAGCAGGTAGTTGAGTAGCCTTAAGCTGCTCATTGAATTGTTTTAAGATCCTTTCATACAATTTATCAATAAGTTCATCTTTTACTTGAATTTTATAGCCTTCAGCACTGTCAACTTTCATTTCATTTAGAAAGCTTTGCCATTCGCTTTCACAAACTTGTTGGCTAATTTCAATCGCGTGTCTATTGTCAACTTTTCGAGCGCTTTTAAGCGCTTGTTGTCGACGTTCATAACCAAATAAATCAGAATTGGGCATGCGTTGGTTTCCCATGTTTTTTAAAATCGCTAGTATTTTGGGGAAGCAAATGAATCGCTTGTAACTTGTGAATTGTCCATTCACATTTCTGGATAATACCTGTAAGGATATACATGATCCTGCTTGTCCAGTGTTCCTCGATGTTACATTTCAATTTTTACATATCAGCTTGATATGTCGATGGTGTAAACACATTATGACGGATATGTCGATTTTCATGCTAAAAATCGACATATCGTATTTTAGTGTCGATCCTATCGACATGAAAACTGCTTATGTCGATTTCCTGATGGGATTTCGACATATATTCGAGCGTTATTGCTGATGGAGATGGTCTATCACCTAAATTCGACTAAACTCGCTTACCACATACCTTAATTCTTCCAATGAGCTATCATGCAATCTGCTGTAATTGGAGTTTTTGAGCTAAATCATCGTAGACGTGTCGAACCACGATGATATCACCCACACTCATTGACGAATGTTTTTGCCAAGTTTCTTGTCCAAACATCTCATGCGCAAATATGGCCAAAATAATGGCTTCATCAACTTGCTGCTCTAGCAAAAAACGTTGCCCAACATGACGTGTCCAATCCGCTTTAAACTTAAAATTTTCTGCTAATTGTTTTTGAATAATCGCAGGTCGCATACTTGCCATATAGCCCTTGGTATCTAACCAATTAATTAAAGGACGTTTAGATTGTAGAATTTGCTCAATCTGCTGAGCTAATGCAGGATTTAATCGTCCAAACTTGGCAGAAAATTTTGACAAAAATTCCAAGTAATCTTGTATTGCTTTAACCAGAAAATCACAGATTGGTACAAGGCGTTGGGCATTGGTGGTGAAACGTTCTTCTTTGTCTTGAATCCAAGCGATTTTTCGGCTTAGATTAAATTGCTTCAAAAAGCCAGGTGCGCCTTCCACCGCACGAACAGAAGTTAGAATTAGCGACACATGCCAGAGCCATAAGCTATAAGCATTAAACTTATCAATGTAATGCGTCTGGGTAATAAGCTGTTTGTGTAAATGCTCAAAGAAGCGTCTTACCAATAAATATTCAGGCGTATTTTGGCTACCGATACGAAAATCAGCATCTGGCTTAGTGCTGAAATAACTTAAATCTAAACAACTACGTTGATTCAACAGTGCAATCGCTTGTTGATAAACCTCGAAAATTTGTATTTGTTTAAGAGAGGTATACGATAGGTCAGCACGTTTGCGAGCATTTCTGCCTGTAATAATACTAGCAATCTGTGTGGTCGTAATTTTCTGAATAAGCAAGGTATAAAGTGACTTTTCGATACGGGCTAAGCTCAGGTATGGTAGATCCAATTCGTGACGTAAATCACCAATGACCGATTCAATCCATTGTGCCATCGGCTCACCTTTATATGCCAAAAAACTCGCTAACTCATGAGGTAGCGGTAATTTTATTGATGACAAGCGATTTGCTAGAACATTCTCAATACCTACCTGCCGAATACGCAATGGGGTAATATCAAGCTTTATAAAAAAATCAAATTGTTGAGTTCGATTACTAACATCAACAATTTTTTTCTCATTATTATTAATATCAACGGATAACTGTTGTATCGAATAACCGGTGTGTAACGAAAGCAGTAAATAAGCCACAGCGCGCTTTTTATCTCTCTTGATGTCTGCTTGATGAAAATACTGCCACAGCTTACTACAAACATTTTGTATCACGAAAGGCGGTAAATGACGAATGTTGATCAGACTAAATAGCTCATTGCGGTTAGCATGGGAAACTTTTGCCTTGGTTCGAAGCTGAATTTGTTTTGGGGAGAATTTTTCGGTTGCTTTTAGGCTACGTTGCTCAAGAACGACGTAAGTAGGCAAATTATTATCAAGACGCTCGCGCAACGCATCAATATCATTCTGCGTTGATTCAATCTCTCTAACCTCTACCAATTCATCAGTATCATCATCAATATCATTGACAGCCAACGTTTGGGTATAGCTCTCGTCAATTTTTGGTTTTGCTCGGCTCTTTCTACCTTGAGTCTTTCGCGTAATGGGTTGGCGATGATGATAAGCGAATTCAAGCGTACGATAAATTGACTGTAGTTTTGATAAATTTGGGTGATTAGCGTTTTCAAAAATTTCTAGTTGTTGATGAACATTTCGATAGGTTTGCTCTAGTGTATCTGCCTGCCAAGTGGTATAACAACTTTGCCAAAGCGATTGATAACTAGACTTGGGTGTAAGCCATTTTCTCGCTTCAACGCTGGTTTCGCTAATACGCCGAGTCAACTCGTTATTAGCAAAATATAGTAAAAGGTGGCAAAGCTTAGATATCCATTGCCACTCCAATGATGGATTTTTTATATCAAATGGTGTGAGAACATAGCTACTAGCAAGAAATGCTTTAACTTCATAACTCTCCTTCGTAGTTTTGCCTTTGTAACTTTCAAAAATCACTTTTAACTGTTTAGGTTCCAATATGACATTCGATTTATCCGTAATATCAAAACCGACAAATGAAGAATCAGTAATAGATGTAACCGTCAGAAAAAAGTCTCGTAACGACTGCACATACTCGTCATCGTGCTTTGGCAATAGGACAGCAATTAATTTATCAATATCCATCTAGAGCCTCTTGAATTAATTGGGAAAATAATGGAAAAGTATATTGCCGTTGCTCTCGTTGTAACTTGGCTTGATAATCATAATGATGACGTTCTAACTGCAAATCATCTAAAATTTTTTCAATTGTCATATTGCCCCCAAATAGTTCCTCAGCAATTTTTTTTGGCATATATTGCTTAAGCTCATTAAAAATTTTGGGATTGATAGGCTTAAGTGCATAAAAGTCAGCTTTTAAAGATGCCCAAGCCCTTCTTTCAATGTCGATATTTGACAAAGGAAGTGGTCTAATTGTTACATTGTTGGCATCATTGACTAGCACCACTTCAGCAAAGTTATCAAAAAAGTAAAATCTGTCATCATCTTTTATGACGTCAAATATCAAGGGCTTATGCGAATTTTGGTGAGCAGAAGGAGTAGGGAAGTTTTCACAGTAAATTTGAAAGGCTTTAACTACCGAAGGATGGACAACAAAATTTTCAGTCGTTACAGACAGAGTTTTGGTGGTGATTCTGTGAGTTATTTTTGATGTGTTTTTTGCCATTTATCTGTCTCAGCTAGAAACCCAACTTTCATTTAGATGACTTCAAATCCAACTTCTAAGCTTTTTTCATCAAACTCAACGCCAATCTCATAAATTTTCTTACCCAATCCTTGATACTTTTGAGCATACTTTTTATCTTGAATTTGAGCAAGTGCTGACCCTTTGTCACTAGACTGACGAATCACTTTAAACTCAAAAATATAGATACAGTCAGCAAAAAGCACTGTCATATCCATACGCCCATTGCTGGTAGGCTCTTCGACATTGATGTGCAAGCCAATACTGGCAAAATACGCATAAAAAACGCTTGCCCAATAGCCTTCAAAATGGGCGATATCGTTATTGCTATGCCAATTATAGGGAATGCCTGCAAAAAAACTTTGAATGGTGGCAAACATTCCTGCCAAATCATCATCCACAAGATTTTGATACAATTGACTTTGAATGCGGATGATTTGAGGAGCTTGTGTCGGTAGGAACTTATAGATAACTGCTTGATTGAAGCTTTGTTGCACTTCAATATTAGGAAATTTGAACGTATAACGCACGCCAAAGGGTAGCTGTAAAACCTTATCAACCGTCAAATAGCCTGTTTGAAACATCAGAGCAATTGGACTGATATTACCTACTTCAAACTGTGATAAGACTTGCTCGCTGCTATCAATCCCTTGTAAGCTAGTAATATCAATATGTTTATGTAATAACATATCCATCAAAAATGTTGGTGAACCCGTTTCAAACCAATAAGCCTTGAACATTTTTCTGCTATTAGACAAGAACAACAAAATATCATAAGGGTTGTAAACGGATTCGCCTGTCCAGTTATAACCGTTATACCAATGTTTGACCTTGGCTAAATCAATACCTTCAAGTTCAGGAGCAAATACGGTTTCAAGCTCAGCCTGGGTATAACCACACAATGCAGAAAATTCTTCTAGCAAGGTAATATCCGTTAAATTGTTTAGCCCTGAAAACAGGTTAATTTTGCTAAACCTTGACACACCTGTCAGCATACTAAACCGAATATAATTATCGCTGGCTTTGATTGAACCATAAAAATCACGCAAAACATCTCTGACTAACACAGCTTGCTGTTCATCCGTGATGCTATCTAATATGGGCTTGTCATATTCATCAATCAGCACCACCACCTGACTTTGATACTGCTCAGAAATTCTTTTTAACAAATAGCCAAACCGACCACTATAAGTCTCATAAATTCGCTCAATCCCAAACTCACGCTCGATTTCACTAATTTGCTCATGCAGTATTTTGGTTAAATACTCGTAATTAAGACTGGTATTAAGTCCAAAGTCGATACGAATAATAGGATAAGTTTTCTGCCAATTCCAATGATTCTCGGCATATAGTCCTTTAAACAAGGTTTTATTGCCTGAAAAAAGTTCAGCAATCGTATCAAGTGTTAAGCTTTTACCGAATCGACGGGGGCGAGATAAGAATACAAATTTTTCTTTGAGTAGTTCAATAATGTAGGATGTTTTATCAACATAATAGTAATTACCCTTGCGTATATCAGCAAAAGTTTGTATTCCTTTTGGAAATAGCTTCTTCATAGTTAACTCAATATGATTAAAGACAAGTACAATTATTTTAGCATTATTTAATCAATTTAAAGCATCCATATAACTTTATAATTTTTTATTATATTTATTGGTAGA